>Ga0172379_10002435_pt1 | contig 32838 bp, 31 predicted proteins | sample GrowelOW334metaG_FD_119756 | JGI IMG/M metagenome (GOLD analysis project Ga0172379, IMG submission 119756) | Groundwater microbial communities from an aquifer near a municipal landfill in Southern Ontario, Canada - Groundwater well OW334 metaG | ecosystem: Environmental > Aquatic > Deep...
AAAAGTATTGCAAAAGAATCGCGCCGAAATAAATCATGGCTAGATTTTAAGCTTCACTCATTAAACCGTCAGCTCGTCCGCATTAACGGACTCGGTTGACGGTTTGCCTCCGGCCATTCGTTCCCGCATAAAATCAGCACAAGATTTATTAATGGCGCAACTTCGATACAATTTCAAGCATCGATACGAATTCATAATTCATAATTCATAATTCTTAATTAATTCAAAGGTATGCATGATTTTCACCTGGCGGATTCAATTTACAAAGTGATAATGGAATACGCAGACAAAAATGAATTGAAAAAAATCACTAAAGCGGTGATTGAGCTGGGCTCGATCGTCGAGCATGGCGAGGAAGTTTTGCCTGCAAATCTGGAATTTAATATCAAGATGCTGGCCGAAGGCGGAATCGCTGACGGTTTATCTGTCGAAATAATTGCTGGAGAAGGCAATAATTGGACTTTGAAAGAGATCGAAGGGGAATAATTTTATAAAAAAAACAGCGCGATCCGAGGATCGCGCAAAAACAGAATTATCTGTCACTATTCTCTCGGCCGTATAATGAATGCAACGCCGATGAAGAGAATTCCAGCGATGCACTGCTGAAAAGGGCTTATCAGGTTGTTTGCTGTTAGTAGTAAAGCCACTATGAACGACTGAACGCCCATACCAATAAATACTGGATTCGGTTTCATCGCATTTTCCTTTCAAGAGATTTTATGGTGCTATATTAAGTGAGTCATACATAACCCACTAATATATTTAGTCTAGCATATAATTGTCAAGCGTTTTATCCACAGATAACGAAATAATTACCTAAATTTAGATAAAATATACTATGAAAATCAAGACAATCAGACAAGTAAAAAATCTCAAAAGCAAGAAAGTGTTGCTTCGCGTGGATTTTAATATACCGCTAAATCCTGATGGCAATGTCGGCCGAAATGAGGATTATCGCATCGTCAAGACCTTGCCGACCATTAAATATTTGGTGGCTAAGGGTGCTAAGGTCATTATTATGGCGCATCTTGGACGCCCAGACGGCAAAGTCGTTGAAAAATTCCGGCTGGATCCGGTTGCCAAAAGATTATCGCAGCTATTGAAGAAAAAAGTCTCCAAAAGCAAAGAGATAATCGGCTGGGAAACGGACACGAAAATCGGTGAGATGAAAAATAGCGATATCTTAATGTTGGAGAATGTCCGCTTTGATGCTCGTGAGGAAAAAGGCGATAAGGTATTTGCCAAGGCTTTGGCGAATCTCGGCGATATTTTTGTCAATGACGGCTTTGCGGTTTCGCATCGTGATCAGGCAACAGTTTCGACAATACAGAGTTATCTGCCGTCATACGCTGGATTTCTTTTGGAAGATGAAATCACTTATTTATCAAAAGTTTTGAAAAAACCAAAGCAACCGCTAGTCGTCATTATTGGCGGCGCGAAAATGGAAACGAAAATCAAAGTCATCAAGAATTTTATCAAGGTGGCGAAGAAAGTGCTTTTGGGCGGAGCGCTGGCCAATACGGTTTTGCATATCATGGGAATTTCCGTCGGCAATTCTCGGTTGGAAACCGGAATGTTCAGTGAGGTGAAGAAATTGAAGCTGATAGACAATAAAATCGTCGTGCCGATTGACGGCGTCATGGCCGAATCTTATGGGGCAAAAAAGAGCCGGATTGATGCTTTGGCCGACATCAAACCCGATGAATTGATTCTGGATATCGGGCCGGAAACCGTCAAGCTCTATGAAAAAATCATCGCTTCTGCTAAAATGATAGTATGGAACGGCCCGATGGGATTGATAGAAAATCCACTCTCCGCCCAAGGCACAATTAAACTAATTAGAATTTTGGCTGGATCGAAAGCAGAAACGATTGTCGGCGGCGGCGAGACGGTCAAGATGATCCGCAAAATGAAGCTGGAAAATAAATTTACTTTCATTTCCACCGGCGGGGGAGCGATGCTGGAGTTTTTGGAAGGCAAAAAACTGCCGGGACTCTCTAAATTAATTAATAATTAAGAATTAAAAATAAATAACACAAAAATATGGAAGACACAAACCAAAAATCCTGCTGCGGCGCGGACGGCAAATGCAATTGCCACATGGCCAAGCACGTCATCATGGCTGTTTTAGCCATTGTAGTGATCGTTTACTTAGGCGTTCTGATCAGAAATTCTCTCAGGACGTATGATTACATCGGCAAGACTCCGGACATCATCAATCAGGTGACGGTTACCGGAACGGCTAAGATTGCAACAGCTCCAGATATCGCTTTGCTTAATATTGGCATAATTAGTGAAGGCGCGACGGTCAATGCCGCTCAAAAGGGCACAACGGAAAAAATGAATAGCATTGTTAATTCCCTTAAGAATGATTTCAAGATCGATCCTAAAGACATTAAAACGGAAAATTTCAGCGTCAATCCGAAGTATGACTGGTCAAGCGGCAGGCAGAGCATTATCGGCTATACCGTCAGTCAGAGTGTGAGCGTCAAGGTCAGGAATTTCGACAATACCGGCAATATCTTGGCTAAAGCTACGGAGTTGGGAGCCAATAGCGTTTCCGGACCGAATTTTCAGATTGATGATCCAGAAAAAGCCAAGAGCGTCGCCAGAGAGCAGGCTATCGCCCAAGCAAAAGAAAAAGCAAAAACGTTAGCCGATCAGGTCGGCATCAAGCTCGGCCGCATCGTCAATTTTTATGAAGGCGGTGGCGATATGCCGAATGTCTATTACGGCATGGGAGGTGCCATGGCTGATTCGGCCAGCGTAAAATTGTCTGCGCCATCGATCGAACCGGGAACTCAAGACGTCCAACTGACAGTCAGTATCAGCTATGAGATAAAGTAAATTAAGTTAAAACACTTATGGAGAATTTGATTGATGTCTTGAAGGAGGAGATGAAAAAGCAGTTCAAGGATGTCGGGGGCGACCACGGGTACGATCATACGATCAATGTCTATAATTGCGCCGTGCACCTGGCAAGAGTAGAAAATGCCGATCTTAAAGTCATTGAAGCGGCAGCCTTGCTCCACGACATAGGCCGTAAGGAAGAAATGGATTTCAAGGGCAAGATCGACCATGCTTTGATAGGCGCGGAAAAAGCGAGAAAAATATTAATGGATCTCGGGTTAGATCAGGAATTCATCGTGAAGGTATATTTTTGCGTCTTGCGGCATCGCAGCCGGAATAATTGGAATCCGGAATCATTGGAAGAAAAGATCATCTTCGATGCAGACAAGCTCGACAGCATCGGCGCTACCGGCATCGGCCGCGCTTTTATGTGGGCCGGCAAGGTCGGCGCTCGGCTCCATACTAAGAATCCTGATTTATCCGCAGGAGCTGAATATAGCCACGAAGATACGGCTTATCGCGAGTTTGTCATTAAGTTGGATAAGATAAAAGATAAGATCCATACGAATGAGGGCAAACGGCTGGCGGTCAGGCGCCATGAATTTATGGTTAAATTCTTTGAGGAGCTTAATCATGAAATGGAGGGGGATATTTGACAAATTTCCTAAATGTGCTATGCTGAAAAGTCTAGTAAGCACATTTTATACGGAATTACATCTGAAAAGGCCCAAAAAAACGAGGAGAAGGCAAATGAGGATAGAGGATTATAATCTGAAGAACGACATCGTTGTAATGATGAAGATCGTGGCTCGACTGAGATTCGCGTCAGAGCTGATTCCTTTCCGTTTCGAGGCAATCAGTCCGAAGGCTGCCGTTGAATCTGCCCTAAAGACGAAATTTCTGTCAATAGTAAGCGGAAAGAATATCACTGATCCGCTGACTTTGCTTAATGATGAGCCTATCAGTGCCGGCGAAAGGAAATTCGCTTTCGCTGAATTCCATTGGGAATACACTGATCCCGAAACTCAAAAAGTATTTCCAATCGTCAGGGGAATGCCAGATCGATGCACTCCGCTGCTCAATGGCAATGAAATCCTGCCAAAAATGTCCGAATTGGTTCCGTTCGTCCGTCCCGCCGGGGTTGCAGAGACCCTTGCGATAATTCAAGCTAATCCTGATTTACTTGCGAAGTTCAAGTCATTTGCCATCTATGGCGAAAAGAAATATGGATTTGCCATAAATCCAGGGCATATATGCTATCTGCCCATGGATTGCAAGCTCGGCTTGCATTGGCTTGTGCCTGTGGTTACTCTGTAATTATTTTTATCCCTCTTTCACTGTCGAAGGAGGGGTTTTTTTATTTCCAAAATTTGTGATAATATATTGTCAGGAATTGCTTTAATTCCAGATTTATAATTATTAATCGATGCATAGTTATGGCAAAAATCAAAAAAGTCACTGCGCGGGAAATCTTGGATTCGCGCGGCAATCCGACAGTTGAGGTGGAAGTATTATTAGATAATGGCCGAAAATCCTGGGCTGGAGTGCCTTCTGGAGCTTCTACAGGCTCTCGCGAGGCCTTAGAGCTGCGAGACGGCGATAAAAAACGCTACGGCGGAAAGGGCGTTTTAAAAGCGGTGGCTAATGTCAACAATATTCTCGCGCCAAAATTGAGAGGGATGGACCCAACCAAGCAGAAAGAAATTGATTCATTGATGCTAAAATTGGACGGAACGGAAAATAAAACCAAGCTAGGCGCTAACGCAATTCTTGGTGTTTCCATGGCAGTCGCCAGAGCCGGCGCTTTCGCCTCCAAAAAACCGCTATACGCTTATTTGCAGAAAAAGTACTGGTCTAAGGGCAAGCTAAGCTTCCCGGTACCGATGATGAATATCATGAATGGCGGTGCTCATGCCGGCTGGTCAACGGATATCCAGGAATTCATGGTTACTCCGCAACAGAAAAATATTAAAGAGGCTGTGCGTTGTGGCGCTGAGATATTTCATGCGCTAAAAAAACTTCTAGCAAGTCAAGGTTTAGCAACAACTGTCGGCGATGAAGGCGGATTTGCCCCGAAATTAACGAGCAATGAACAGCCGCTTGGTTTGATAATTCAAGCTATTACCGAGGCTGGCTACAAGCCGAGCAAGGACGTTAAATTGGCGATCGATTCCGCTTCCAGCGAATTTTATAAAGATGGCAAATACGACATGAAAGCGGACAAGAAAATGCGGTCGGCCTCAGATATGGTTGAGATGTATGCCAAGTGGTGTGCTAATTATCCGATTGAATCATTAGAAGACGGCTTAGCCGAAGGCGATTGGGACGGCTGGGCGGAATTAACTAAAAAATTGGGCAAGAAGATCTCACTTATCGGAGATGACCTGTTCGTGACTAATCCGAAAATATTGAAGGAGGGGATTGAGAAGAAAGTCGCCAATGCGATTCTGATAAAGTTGAACCAGATCGGCACCGTATCAGAGACCGTCGAAGCGATGAAACTGGCTCAGGCAAATAAATACAAATTAGCAGTCTCGCACAGAAGCGGAGAAACTTGTGATGATTTCATCGCGGACCTCGCTGTCGCATCGGGCGCGGAATACATCAAGACCGGCTCGCTCTGCCGCATGGAGCGGGTGGCCAAATATAATCGCTTGATGGAGATTTGGGATGAATTGGGTAAGTAATATGTAATGAAATAATAAGTAATAAGTAAAAGGAAGGGATATATTTCCCTTTCCTTTTTTCTTAAATTTATGTTATAATAACAAGCGTAATTGCAATATTACTTTTTACATATTACGTATTACTTTCCCCAAAATCATGCCCTCAAAATCCAAAAAAATACCTATTAGCAAAAAGATAATCCTTCTCATCCTCGATGGTTGGGGACTTGGCAAAAATGATGGCAGCAACCCGATTTGGATCGTCAAGCCGCCATTTATCGACTCATTGTATAAGAAGTATCCTTGGACGACTCTTTGCGCTTCCGGCAAATGCGTCGGTTTGCCGCCGGGGCAGGTCGGCAATTCCGAAGCTGGCCATATGAATCTTGGCGCTGGCAGAATCGCAGATCAGGATTCGCTGAAGATAAATAAGCATATAAGCACCGGAGAATTCTTCAAGAATCCGGCTTTTGTCGCCGCCATCAAGCACAGCATTAAGAATAAATCCGCCATACATCTGATGGGCATGATCAGTAATGGCCAGAGTCCGCATAGCGATCCCGATCAGCTCCTTGCTCTTCTGACTTTAGTGCGCAAATATCCGATCAAAAAAGTCTATCTGCATCTTTTTACTGATGGCCGGGACAGTCCGCAGCTGGCATCGTTAAAGTTGATAATGGCGCTGGAGAGGTCGTTGAAACCGAATGAAAAAATTGCCACTGTAATCGGCCGGTTTTACGCGATGGATCGCAAAAAAGTCTGGACGCGCACAATCATGGCATATAACGCCATGGTTGACGGCAATGATGCCCATAAAGCCGATAGTCCTCAAGAAGGGATCGATCGGGCATATAATGCCGGCATTACCGATGAATTCATCGAACCGATCGTAATCCGTCAAAAGGGAAAAATGCTTCCGCGCATATCCGATGATGATTCGGTGATATTCTTTAATCTGCGCAGCGATCGCGCCCGCCAATTAGCCAAGCCGTTCACTCAGACTAATTTCGAGGCTATGAATCCCGGCTTTGCCAAACGGAAGAGAGTGCTGAAGAATCTTCTATTCGTCGCCATGACGGATTTCGGCCCCGATCTTGATTCTATTGCGACAGCTTACCCGTCAGAGGATTTGAAAAACACACTGACTATGGTGCTAAGCATTAAGAAACAGATATATATCGCTGAAAGCGAAAAATACGCGCACGTCACGTTCTTTTTCAACGGGGGTTATGCCGATCCGGTCGATGGGGAAGTCAGGGTGAATATACCTTCGCCGCATGTCGACCATTATGATAAAGTGCCGGCTATGTCTACTGCCGCCATAACGAAAAAGATCATCAGTTCTCTTAAAAAATACGATTTCATTGTGGCAAATTTCGCCTGCCCGGACATGATCGGCCATACAGGGAATATGGAAGCCTCTCAGGATGCGATTAAGGCGGTTGACAAGTACGTCAAGCAGGTTTATGCCGCGGCTCAGAAAAATAACGCCACCTTGATAATTACCGCCGATCATGGTAATGTGGAATACAAGCTCAATTTGAAAACCAAGGAAAAAATGACCGAGCATACGACAAATCCCGTGCCGCTGATATTGATCGGCAAAGGCTTTGATAAATCGATCAAATTGAAAAAAAATGGCGTTTTGGGCAATGTCGCACCGACTATTCTGGATCTTTTTGGAGAAAAGAAGCCGAAAGAAATGAGCAAGGAAAGCCTTATATAATATCAAATTTTTAATTTTTAAATAATGTTCTAATGTATTAATGTTTAAAAATTTAGAAATTAAAAAATTATTTTAAAAATTGGTAATTAAAAATTAAAAATTTCTTAGATATTTATACTCATTATGTCTGAAGATAACAAAGAAAAAAGCCGCCCCAAACCCGTGGTCTTAATGATCCTTGACGGCTGGGGCGCTGCGCCTCCATCTCGATCAAATGCGATCACGATGGCGAAGACTCCTGCTTTGACTAATCTAATCAAGACATATCCAGCCATGACCTTGCAAGCGTCTGGAGAAGCGGTCGGACTGTCTTGGGGCGAGATCGGCAACAGCGAAGTCGGCCATTTGAATCTCGGTTCGGGCAAGTTGATATATCAGAATCTGCCGCGCATCAATAAGTCGATTTCCGACGGGTCTTTTTACGAGAATGAAAAATTTTTGGAAGCGATAAAACATGCGAAAAAAAATAAAGGCAAATTGCACCTGATGGGTCTTATTTCTTCAGGCGGAGTGCATAGCCATATCGATCATCTGTTCGCCTTCATGGAGCTGTGCTCGAAGGAAAAATTTACGGAGGTTTATGTCCACGGTTTCCTTGATGGCCGAGATATGCCTTATAATTCTGGCATTGATTTCGTTTCGCGCATAATGAAGAAATCGAAGGAATTCGGTTTGGGGAAAATCGCGTCGCTTTCGGGACGGTTTTATGCAATGGATCGGGATAATCATTGGGAACGGGTCGTAATTGCCTACAATGCCATGGTAAAAGGCGAATCAAAAGAATCATTTGCCGATCCGATTGAAGCCGTTCGTTCATCTTATGACAAGAAGGTATATGATGAGGAATTCGTGCCCGCCGTGATTACAGAGGGAAATAAGCCTCTGGCTCTGATTGAAAATGGCGATTCAGTGATATTTTTTAATTTCCGCTCTGATCGCGCCCGCGAGCTGACTAAGACCTTGGCTCTGCCCGGATTCGATAAATTCGAGCGAGAGTATTTCAAGGATTTGTATTTCGTTTCCATGACCGAATATGAGAAAGATCTTCCAGTTGAGGTGGCGTATCTGCCTGAACTTATCAAGGAACCTCTGGCGAAAGTCATTTCTGATGCCGGATTGACGCAGCTGCATATTGCGGAGACGGAGAAATACGCCCATGTGACCTTTTTCTTCAATGGTGGCATGGAAAAAAAGTTTGTCGGCGAAGAAAGAATTCTTGTTCCGTCACCTCGCGTTCCGTCATATGCCGATAAACCGGAAATGTCTGCCAAAGATGTGACAAAAAAGATTATCGAGGCTATTATGTCGGATAAATTCGACTTCATCGTGGTAAATTTTGCCAATTGCGACATGGTCGGCCATACGGGCAATTTAAAGGCTACCATCAAAGCCGTGGAAACTGTTGACTCCTGCGTCAAGAAAATCATTGAAGTGATCCTGGCAAAAAACGGCGTGGCGCTAATGACTGCCGATCATGGCAATGCCGAGGAATTAGTTAATTTGCAATCAGGTGAGATTGATAAGGAACATAGCACTTATCCCGTGCCGTTTCTGCTTGTCAGCAAGGAATGGGAAGGTAAGAATGCCGGACTTCAGGAAATGCCCGGAGGCGACTTATCATTATTGCAGCCATCAGGATTACTATCGGATGTCGCTCCGACTATTATTAAGATATTGGGACTTAAACAACCTAAAGAAATGTCTGGCAGGGCATTGATATAATTGAATCTATTTTTATCATTTATTTAATTTAAAATTTTGAAGTGGAAAATAAAAACTTATGTTAAAGATTTTTAAAAAAAAATGGTTTTGGATAACCGCGGTTATAGTTTTAGCGGTAATCGGCTTTTTAGCATTTGCAATATTCAATAAGAAGCCGGCAATCGAGTATACGACAGAGCAGGTCAAAAGAGGCAATCTGATCCAGACAGTTTCCGCGACGGGTATTGTCGAATCCGCTCATGAAATCACATTGAACTTCAAAAGCCCGGGAAAAATCGTAATTCTCAACGCTAAAGAGGGCAAAGACGTTAAGGCGGGCGATGTCTTGGCTCAGATAGACTCTAGCGGCATTAACGCCTTGATCAATCAATATGCGGCGAATTTGGCATCGGCGAAAGCGAATCTGGATAAAGTCAATGCGGGAGCATCCGCTGAAGACGTCAATTTGACGCGAGAGCAATTGCTTAAGGCGCAGAATGATTATGACAGATTGATTCAAGAATCGGCCAGCCAGATAAAGATTCTGCGCGAGAAAACCGTCGATTCATTGAATAATTCCGTATTCAGCATACAGACAGCGCTTAATACCGTTTATAATGATTTAATAAACTCGGAAACGACCGTTAATATGATCGCGGCCGATTCGAATTTGGATAATAAGGTGAATGATGGCTATGAAACGATGAAAAACAGATTTGCCGATCTGCGGCTATCAATCGATTCCGCCAAAGCCGGCAATGGCGATTCCGATAAGATAATCGCGGCCAGCGATGCGACGAGGATTTATTTAAGCGATCTTAATTCTTTGCTTGATGACGCATATAATTTATCAGATAAGATCATAACTAATACCACATATACCACTACGAAGAAAGATACGCTCAAATCCGACATAAGCGCCCAGCAGACTGCGATAAATACGGCCTTGACATCGCTTCAGACTGCCCGATCGAATCTAATCAACAGCAGCAACAGCTATCAGACTGATATCCAAGCGGCTGCCGGCAGCGTGGCCATAGCGCAAGCGCAATTGGATCTTAAGCAGTCCGGTCCGCGCAGCTTCGATATCGCATCGGCAATGGCGCAAGTCGCTCAGGCTCAGGCGTCCTTGGATAAGGCCAGAGCTGATGCCGCTGATTACACCATCAAGGCGCCGATAGACGGCAAAATCACGAAAGTCAATTATGCCTTAGGCGAGACTCCTAACAACGTCGATCCGGTGATCAAGATGCTGGGCACTGAGCGTTATGAGATCAAAGTCGATATTCCGGAATCCGATATCACAAAGATCAGAGTGGGGGAGAATGTTTCCATTGATTTAGACGCTTTCGGCTCGGATCATCCGTTCAATGGAGCCGTAACTTTCATCGATCCGGCGCAAACGATCATCAAGGACGTGACTTATTATCGCACGACTGTAACCTTCAATCAGGATTCATGGAATGACCAGATCAAGCCGGGCATGACAGCTAATTTAACGATAGTTGCCGAAGAAAAAAGCGATGTATTATATATTCCGCAGCGCGCAGTAAAAATCAGAACTGCGTCATTAGGAGAAATTCCTAGCAAGTTCGTGGAAATCATGGTAAACGGCGAACCGCAGGAAAAAGAAATAATAATCGGCCTGCGCGCCGATAACGGCTTAGTCGAAATAACTTCAGGCTTGTCAGAAGGAGAATCAGTTATCACCTTTAAGAAGGATAATACGAAATAATCGCTATGCCGGCATTGATCGACGTTGAGGATTTAAAAAAGGATTATGTTAATGACGAAGTGGTAACATCCGTTCTTTATGGCGTGACTTTTAAAATTGAGGCGGGAGAATTCGTCGCCATTATGGGACCGTCGGGATCGGGCAAATCAACCTTGATGCATATCTTGGGATTTTTGGATACGCTCACGACCGGCAAATTCCTATTCAAGGGGCGCGATGCCAGCAATCTCGATGATAATGAACTGGCGAGAATCAGGAATGAGGAAGTCGGATTCGTGTTCCAGGCGTTCCATCTTCTTCCTAAGACGACAGTCTATGATAATATTAAGCTGCCCTTGCTTTACAGCAAGGTTAAAGATACTGATAAATTGATCCGCGATGCGGTCAAAGCTGTAGCGCTGGAGCACCGCATTAATAATTATTCCAATCAGCTGTCGGGCGGAGAAAAGCAGCGCGTGGCGATTGCTCGCGCCCTGGTCAATAATCCATCTATCATATTTGCAGATGAGCCGACCGGCAATCTGGACAGCAAGTCCGGCAATGCCATTATGGAGATTCTGGAAGATCTCAATGAGCTCGGGCACACGATCATCTTGGTTACTCATGAGAATGATACCGCCAAGCATGCCAAAAGGATCATCAAGATCGCAGACGGCTTGATCGTGAGCGATGAAAAGGTGGTCGGGCGACGCAGCGCTAAGAACGGCGGAGAATTAAAGAAGTAGAAAGATATGCGCATTGCTGATGAAATAAAACTATCTTTTTTTGTACTGCGGACTAACAAGGTGCGCAGTTTTCTGACAGGCTTGGGAATTATTATCGGTATTGCCGCAGTCATAATCATTATGTCGGCTGGCGCCGGAGCGCAATCCTTGATCGTCAACCAATTGAATTCTGTCGGGACGAACCTGATCGGCATTCTGCCCGGCACGATGGAAGAAGGCGGTCCGCCGACAGCGGTGCTTGGTATCATAGTCACGACGCTCAAATATGAAGACGCACAAGCTATTGCTGATGAAGTTCCCAATATCGTCGCCGTCTCTTCATATAATACCGGCTTAGCGACATTTTCTTGGCAGAGCAATAAAGTCGATGTGACTTATTCAGGCGTAATGAGCTCTTATCCTGAAGTGGAAAACACGCAAGTCGGGGAAGGCAGATTTTTTACGAATGAGGAAGATAGAGGCAGCGCGCGAGTCGTAGTCCTGGGATCCCAGGTGGCCGAGGATCTGTTCGGCAATCAAAGCGCATTAGGCCAAAAAATAAAGATCGGCAAGGAATTCTTCGAAGTTATCGGCGTCATGAAGCCGCGCGGAGTGTCCGGCTTCCAGAATAAAGACATAATCGCGCTTATTCCCAGCCAGACCGCTCAGAAGATAATGCTCGGTGTTAAATATGTTAATTTTATTCGCGCCAAAATAAACTTTCCGGAAAATATTGACCGTGCCCAAGAGGACATAAAGCTTTTGTTGCGCGACCGGCATAATATTAGAGAATTGAAAATTGATGACTTTACAGTCAGCAACACCAAGGATGCGATTAAGGCCCTGACGACGGTTACTGACGCCTTGAAGTTCTTTCTGGCGGCGATTGCCGGCATATCATTATTAGTCGGCGGAGTCGGCGTGATGAATATCATGCTCGCGGCTGTCAATGAGCGCGTCAGGGAAATCGGCTTGCGCAAAGCTGTCGGCGCCAAACGGGAGGATATTCTGATCCAATTTTTGGCTGAGTCCGTAACCATTACACTAGCTGGGGGCATCATCGGCATAATAATCGGCTTAATCGTTTCGGCCTTGATCGCGGTCATTGCCCGTTATCTTGGTTATAATTGGGATTTAGTAGTTTCGCCTTTCTCAGCGTTGCTCGGATTCGGTGTGGCTCTGGCAGTCGGTTTAATTTTCGGCATCTATCCAGCTAACAAGGCTGCTAAATTGAATTCAATCGAGGCTTTGAGATATGAATAATTTTCTTGAATTGTATCGAAGTTGCGACCATTGAGAAATCTTGTGCTGATTTTATGCGAGAACGAATGGCCGAAGGCAAACCGTCAACCGAGTCCGTTAATGCGGACGAGCTGACGGTTTAATGAGTGAAACTTAAAATCTAGCCATGATTTCGACCGGTCGCGATTCTTGCTCCACTTCTTCGAAAGAAGTGGAAATAAATAAATAATTCACCTATTCTGGTGATTTTTTTATTGCTAAATTTAGCTAAAAATAGTTAATTAAATTATAATTGGGGATTTAGCTATTGACAAAATATCTAATGTATGCTATACTGTTCTATTGAAGATTCAGTTGTGGATAAGTCCGAATCAGATAACAACAATTTATTTACTACAGAGATCTGATTCGGATCATAACCATACTAATCTTCGCGCAACTTATAAGTCTTCGCGCAACTTATAAGCGATTGAAGCTTCAAAAGCAAATAAGTTGTTTTAAAAAGAGCCTTCGGACTCTTTGCTAAGGCGGCAGCGTAGTCTTCTATGCTGTTGCCTTTGCAAAGGTTCCGAACTCAGGAGGGACGTTAAAATTTAATCTGTTCGCTGCCGCATTGATGCGATTAAGGCGTATGCTTGTCCGCCTTATCATCTGCCTCTAGGGCAATTCCGATATCGGAGTATGCCTTACGGGCAGGTAGGAGGGGAATCCGCTGGGAAACTGGCACGGCTACAAATATATTTTACAGCCGCTATGCCTCTTCAGTTTTCTAAGCCTTGATTGTATCAACGTGGTAACAATTTCGTTGCTGTAGCAATAAAAAATAAAAGGAAAAGGGAGAGGCACGATGTCAATTGATGCAGCAGAATTTTTTTTTATAGTCCGTGGGTTCGATTGCAACGGGCGTTCTTCGGAAGAAGTTGCCACCAAGGATGGGGCGGCTCAACAGGTTTTTGAGTCGATTTTGGCTTACCATCGTGGAGTAGGCACTCCGGTCGATCCCGTCAAGACCATTCGAGACGCCTCACAAACCGCAATGGATTCCGTTTTTTATTAGTCCCATACTGGCCGATTGCTAATACCAATCGGCCACAGACCTTAGACAGCTAGGTTCGCAAGAACAAGATTTAACTGCCGGCTCTGGTAAATTAAGTCTTGTTTGAACGGCCATATCTGTCTGAGGTCTGTGTTGTTTATGCAGTATGGAGGAAAATGAAATGGTTGTTGTGTGTTGTATCTGCAAAAAAATCAAGCAAGCCGATGGCTCTTTTGCCGAGGGAAATGTTCCCGAAGGAGCAGAAGTATCTCATGGCATTTGTGAGCCTTGTTTTCATATTCAGTACCCATGTTTTGAATTTGAATATGAAGGTTAAATCGTTCTTTTCAATAGCGTCTCTCTGGAGGCGCTATTAAATTTAATTATCCACAGCGATACTCTTGACACTATATTTATTTTTAAAATCATTGCGAGTATAATATCAAATTAAGGGGAGGGGAAAAGCGTCAATTGTTTTCAAGTTGAGCTGGCTCGAATTTTCGAGCTCAATTTCCTTAGTTCGATCAGAGAACAATTGATTTGTCCTTCTCCAAAATCCCGCCACGCGCGGGATTTTTTAATCGAAGTTTTTCGGTTGACTTTTCTTTTTATTCATTCGGTTATACAATATATACAGTAGCCACTCAAACGCACTCGTCATCCTGGAATTTTGTCGTAATCGGCAAAATATCCGGGATCCAGGCTAATTCTAATATATTTTGAATTCGAATTTAATTCTAACCTGGATCCCGGATATCCCAATGATTACATTGTGATTCCGGGATGACGGTGTATAGGATGAGCCATTTTTTTATGACCCTGAAGCAATTAATTCTAATAGTTCTCGCTGCGACAGTCATTTGCTGGCTGTCATGGGTTTTAGTTTTGATTGAAGTCGATCCAACTTCGAGCGGCTGGACTGGATTGCTGATTTTTTACGGCAGTCTTTTCTTCTCACTTTTGGGCTCATTTTTTTTATCTGTTTTGATCTTCAGGCGGCTGACGAACAAGATTGATCTAGAATACAAGATAGTTAGTGCGTCATTTCGCCAATCATTCTTTTTTGCTTTAGTCATCATCGGCGCGCTTTTTCTGCAGAGCAAGCATTTCTTGACCTGGTGGAATATCATTATTTTGGTGCTGGGTATCGGCATACTTGAGTATTTCTTTTTGAGTTATAAGAAAACGTCCGGAGCCAATAAAGCCGAGACTCCGCCAAGCAATGGCTATCTGCCGCCGGATTTCTAGAACCCTCGAATCGCTCGAGGGTTTTTTCGTTGCACGTAATTACTCAAACTCTCTTGTCATTCCGACCGAAGTCCGGTAACCTGCCTGCCGGCTAAGGCAGGTCTGGACGCAGTGGAGGAATCCCTTGTATTCCGAACCTTTGCATATTGAAAGGGATCTCTCCACTTCGCCTTGGTTACAAGGCTTCGGTCGAGATGACAACAGCGTTTGACAGTAATCATTGAAATTGGGTATAATTTACATATTATGAAAGACCAATTAAACAAAATCAAGGAGCAATTCGGCGAGGAATTGCCCAAAGTTAAGTCCGCGGAGGAGCTGGAAGAATTGGAAAATAAATTCCTTAGCCGCAAGAGCGGGCTTTTGACTAATGTCATGAAGGGCTTGAAGGATGTTGCAAAAGAAGAAGTCGCGGAAATAGGCACTCTGGCCAACGAACTGAAAAATTTTATTGCCGAGGGAATCAATCTGACGAAAAATTATTTGTCGGGCGGATTAGACAACGCCCATATCGATTATTCTATACCCGGCAATATTCCACCGATCGGCCATCTGCACTTGGCGACGATTGCCATGCGGGAAATCTCGGAGATCTTTAAGGGCTTGGGCTTCCAGCGCCAGCGCTATCCTGACATTGAATGGGATTATTACGCCTTCGAAACATTGAATATGCCCGGCGATCATCCGGCTCGCGACGAGTGGGAGACATTCTTCATTGATCTGTCTCCGATCAGGATGAATCTGGCGTCCAATTCATTGAAGCTGGTTGAAGACGGCAAAAGATTGCTCACTCCCCACACCTCATCCGGACAGGTGCGCGAAATGGAAAAGGGAATATTGCCGATCAGAATGATGAATATCTCCAAATGCTATCGCCGCCAGATCGATGTCTCGCATGTGCCGATGTTCCATCAGTTCGAAGGCTTGGTCATCGACAAGGGGATCAATATCACTCACCTCAAGGGTACGATCGAATACTTCGTTAAAAAATTCTTCGGCGCCGATCGCACCATCCGTTTGCGCCCGCATCATTTCCAATTCACCGAACCGAGCTTTGAGGTGGATATCTCCTGCGGTTTATGCCATGGATCGGGCAAATTAGAGGACGGCAGCTTTTGCAGGATGTGTAAGGAGGGCTGGCTGGAGTTGGCCGGCGCCGGCATGGTGCATCCGAATGTCTTGAAGGCCGGCGGTATTGATCCTGCTGAATATTCCGGATTCGCTTTCGGCTGGGGCGTAGAGCGCTGCTATTCTATGAAGTCCGGACTTAATATTGATGATTTGAGATTGTTGTATAAGAATGATTTGAGATTCAATAAGCAATTTTAATTTATTATCCCATATAATACTTTTTATGAAAAAAAACAAATTAATTGCTTATTTAATATTATTCGTTGTATTTATTGTACCTTTATTATTAATCATCGTGTTAGCATATTATTTTCGAGATGATATTAAGTATTCGTTTACAAAACCAACAGCAATTTACAGTATTCCTTATGTAAATAGTGGATATTATACGAAAGATATTATAATACCCACTAATATCATAGATACAAATAATAATTACACACTTACTTTTAGCATCCCATTTAAAAATTTATCTTTAAAAAATAATTGGGATCTTATCATATCTAAAGATGACAAAAATTTATATGAAAATAAATTTAATATTTTAGATAATAAATCATTGTTTTATAAAATTGTAGACTTATTTTTAAATCAATACGGACCATATAATGATCAGCAAGTCTTTGTAAAAGTTTTAGATTATAATTTTTCTTCGCTAATTGAAGGGACATATAATTTTAAGATATTTACTGATAGTAAAATTGAAAACTATAATGACACAATTATTTTGAATATCTTCAAAAATTAGAATATGAATTTAAATATCTCATACAACTGGCTGAAGGAAAATATATGGAAGTAGAAAATAAAAATCCCGAAAAACCGAATATCGAATCCAAAGTAAAAGAAAAATTGGGTGAGATTTATGATTCAAATCCCACGACGGAAGATAGAGTCGGCGTATTATTGAAAAGAATCGAAAGAACAGTCTATGAAGACAGCCCAGTTATTGAGGTAATCCCTTATGAATCATTACTATCGATAATAGAAAAAATTAAGAGCATTGATTCTGATGAAGGCCGCGCGGATTTCGTAAATATTGTATATAATATTGTCTATCCCTTGGCAGAATTGGAATTGAATCACTCAGAACTAGTCAGAAAGGCGATCGACCTCTGGAATGAAAGGGAAGATAAGCTAAGAATGGAAGAACTCAAGGGTACAAAAGAAAATGATTGGGAAAGAAGGCAAAAGATCCAAGAAGAAGCGGCTCAAAAAGAAAATTTATATTTTGCAAGTGAGATTTTACATTATGATATAAAAGGCGATACGATTAATCTGCATATTGCGCCCGCCAGAGATCTATTGATTAATGAATTTAGAAAGGATGTTATCAGTGGATTAAAAAATTTGGCACAAATCGTAAAGAATAATGATCAAATTTCAATTATTTCTGGGCAATCATGGATCGTTACGGAAAATCCGAAATTATTGGAGATGCTCGGTTTTAATATTATTCATCCGCAAGACGGCAAAGATGATGTCGCAATTATTTTAAGGGATGATTTTTTAAATAAATATTTATCATAATTACTTATCACTGGTTACTTATAATTACTATATGAACCTCAACATCTCATACAACTGGCTAAAGGAATATGTAAAAACCGATTTGTCGGCGTATGAATTCGCTAAGCGGATTTCACTTGTTGGGCCATCGGTCGATCATATAACCAAAATGAAGCCGAATTTCGACAAGGTCGTTGTCGGTCAAATCATGAAGATCGATATTCATCCGGATGCCGATAAGCTGCATGTTTGCAAGGTTAATGTCGGGAAACAAGAGTTACAAATCGTATGCGGAGCGAACAATATAAAAGAAGGACAGAAAGTCCCCGTGGTTTTAGTTGGCGGTAGAGTCGGGGATTTCGAAATCAAGGCAGCCAAGATTAGGGGAGTAGAAAGCTTCGGCATGATGTGCAGCCAGAAGGAATTGGGCTTGGGCGAAGACCATTCAGGCATATTCATCCTGCCGGAAGATGCCAAGATCGGCGAACCGCTGGAGAAAATCATGCCGCTAAATGATTATATTCTTGATGTCGAGGTAACGTCGAACCGTCCGGATGCCATGTCAATCGTGGGATTGGCGGAAGAAGCTTCTGCCGCATTAGGCGTAAAGAATATGTGGCAGATGGCGAAGCCTAATCTGGCTATAAAAGGGGACAAGCAAAAGCTGGCGATAAAGGTAGCGGAAAAGAAGCTTTGCCCGAGATACCAGGCTATCGTAATGACGGATATAAAAGTAAAATCATCGCCATTGTGGATGCAACAGCGTCTTATCGCTTCCGGGCTCCGGCCGATCAATAATTTAGTCGATATAACTAATTACATCCTGCTTGAATACGGCCAGCCGATGCATGTCTTTGATTACGATAAACTTCTTAACCCCTCCCAACCTCCCCTTTCGAAAAGGGGAGGAGAAAATGCTGAGATCAATGTACGTATGGCGAAAGCCGGCGAGAAGATTTTGGCTCTAGACGGAAAAGAATATGAATTGGCTGAAAATCAATTAGTCATTGCTGATAAGTCGGCTCCAGTAGCAGTTGCCGGAGTAATGGGCGGAGAATTGTCTGCCGCGACAAATGAAACGAAAACAATAGTCTTTGAGTGCGCTAATTTCGATTCTGTATCAGTTAGAAAGACTTCCAGAGCCTTGAATCTACGTTCTGACAGCTCTAATCTTTATGAGAAGGGAATTAGTCCGGAAAACACCTTGCCCGCTTTAATGCAAGCTATACAGTTAGCACAAGAAATTGCCGGAGCCAAGGTTGCGAGTGAAATTATTGATGAGAAAAGCTATAAGCATAAAGATAAAACCATAAAATTAAGTTTGAGCAGAGTCAATATGCTTCTTGGCGTTGATGTTTCTTCCACTGAGATTAAGAAGTCCCTGGAAGCGTTAGGGTTTGTAGTTAAAATCAAATCAAAAAACATAATGGATGTTATCGTGCCTTGGTGGCGCGACAGTGATATTTTGGGCGATCATGATCTAATCGAAGAAGTGGCTCGGATGCACGGCTACGGCAACCTGCCGACAAAAATCATGGCCACGGAATTGCCAGTCAATTACGATCCGGCTGATGATGAATTCTATTGGGAAGATAAGATCAAGGATTTTTTGGCTGGATTCGGCTTGACCGAAATCTATACGTATTCATTCATTTCTGAAAAGGCGATAACTAACGCCGGATTTGATCCCAAAAATCATATAAGAATCACTAATCCATTGAGTGCCGACTTCGAATATATGCGCACGTCGCTTGCTCCCGGCGCTTTGCAGATCATCGCGGAAAATCAAGGCTTGTTTCCTGAGAGCAAGCTATTCGATTTGAGCAAAGTCTATTTGCCCCAAGGCGCTAATGATTTGGCGGTTGAGAAATTTAAGCTACTAATCGCTGTATATGGCAATGATGCCGAAACTGTTTTTAAGGATGCTAAAGGAATTGGTGAGGGCTTATTGCAAAGGCTTAATATTAGCTGTAAAAATGAGTTGGCCGTAATTACTATTGTTGATGCCAAGACAAAATCAGCTTGCGGATTAAAGAAAAATGCCGTATTGGTTGAATTCGATTTTGATGTTCTTAAGTCATTTGCTCGAACAGCGCCCGAATACAAGCCTATCCCGAAATTCCCGGCGATTGAATTGGATTTATCCATGGAGATTGATAATGCCGTAACATTTGCCGAAGCAGCCAATGCTGCATACGACGCGGCAGCGCCTTTAGTCGAAAAAGTTGATTTCTTGTCGGCGTATCAAGGTGACAAAGTCCCTGAAGGCAAGAAAGCCTTGGCCATCAGGATTGTTTATCGCGATCTCAATAAGACTTTAGAGCTCAAAGAAGCACAGGATGCGCATGAGAAAGTTGTGGATGTTTTAAAAAAGAGTTATAATATAGTTGTAAGATAATTTTCAATTTAAAATTTAGAATTTAAAGTGAATTTTTAAATTGAAAATTTTAAACTTTAAATTTTATTCAAATACTATGCTTGTCACATCAACAGATCTTTTAAAAGTCGTCATCGCGTTAGTCATTGTCTGGATTGGCGTCTGGATTGGTTTTACGTGCTTTTATTTCGCTTTAATGACCAGAGACATCTGGTTTATTACAAAAAGCATAAGAAAAAAAATCGAGGCCGTCGATAAAATCGTAACCGCTTTCAGAGGCAAGGTAGAAAACACTGCTAGCTATGTGCCACCACTAATCGAAGGAGTTACTAAGATTATCGAGGCGATTGCCGAGAAAAAGCGCAGCTCAACGGATAAAGGTAAAAAGAAGAAGAAATAATTCTAAATTTATGAGGAAATTTTTTGTTTTCTCAAGTATTGCCTCAATTGCGATCGTATTATCCGGCTGTTCGCTATTTCCAGTTGCTCCGGCAGTTCCGCAAACGCCAATTGTAACGCCGACAGTCAATACCTCAGAATCACTACAAAACGAAAACGTTCCTCCGGAAACCCCGGTAAGCCAGGATCAGCCACCAGTCCAAGCAGCCCTTACTAGGAATATTGAAATGAGGAATTATTCGTTCAATTCGGCGACAGTCACAATAAACAGGGGGACAACAGTCATTTGGACGAATTTCGATTCAGCTCCTCACGATGTCGTAGCTGATAATAAATCATTCAGCTCCAGCCTTTTCGGCCAAGGCCAATCCTATTCATTCACTTTTACCACCATCGGAACTTACACCTATTATTGCTCCGTCCATCCGTCAATGAAGGGAACTATTATCGTCAAATAATATGATTTTCAAGATCGCTTTCATCCAATTTTGGGGATTGCCTTTGGTAGCTTGGAACGGCATACTGACTTTAATTTTATTCTTTGCAGTGGCATTCATCGGCTGGGCGAAATTCCATGGAAAGTTGCCCAAGCTGTCATTTTTTTGGCATCCCGGCCTTGCCGCATTAGCGCTTGTATCAGCATTAATTCATGCGACCTTGGCATTATCGATTTATCTCAAATTTTAATATATGCTTAGAACCGCAGCCGATCAGCTGCGGTTTTATTTTCGCCAAATTTGCAATAATCGACTGTTTCTTGTAAAATATATGCATATTAATCGACAAATTATGCCCAAAACAAACACTCCTGTCAGTGATATAGACGAGCGGACAATGCGCCTGAAGCGCTTGGATGCGATAAAATCATCTGGTATCCAGCCGTTTCCGGATAAATTCGACAAGCAGATTAACCTTCTTGACGCCAAAAGCTCCAAAGAGGGGACTAAAGTCAAGACTGCCGGCAGAATACTGACTATTAGGGCGATGGGCAAGATTGCCTTCAGCCACTTAATGGACGAAAGCGGACGGCTGCAGATTGTCTTGAATACCAACGCCATCAGTCAAGAAAAATTTGATTGGTTTTGCGCCAATTTCGATATGGGCGATTTTATCGGCGTCGAAGGGGAAATCTTTACGACCAAGGCCGGAGAAATTTCGATTCTGACTAGCGATTACGTATTCTTGGGCAAAGCGCTATTGCCGCTGCCGGAAAAATTTCACGGTTTGAAGGACGAGGAGATTATTTACCGCGAAAGATACCTTGATCTTATCGCCAACGAGGAGTCGATGAAAAGATTCAAGCTCCGTAGCGATATCGTCAAAGCGCTTCGCGAATTCTATTGGAGCAGGGGATTCACTGAGATCGAGACGCCTGTTTTATGCAATAACGCCTCAGGCGCCACAGCCAAACCCTTCATTACTCATCATAATGCATTGGATACTGATGTTTATCTGCGCATCGCTCCGGAAATTTTCTTGAAGGAAGCTATAATCGGCGGCTTTGACAAAGTTTTTGAGGTGGCCAGATGTTTCAGGAATGAGGGCATGGATCCGTCGCACCTGCAGGACTTCACCATGATCGAGCATTACGCCGCTTATTGGAATTATGAAGATAATATGAAGTTCACCGAGGAGATGATCTGCCATATCCTAAACAAGTATTTCGGCGGCTACAAGATCGAAATCATGAATCGCGCCGGAGAACTGAAGGAAGTCGATTTCACTCCGCCTTGGCCGCGAAAAACTATGCGCGAATTGATCAAGAATGATTCCGGCATTGATTTCGATGATTTCAAAGACGCGGATTCTCTTCGCAAGGAAATCAAGAAGAAGAAAATCGATATCGAAAATATCGATAATCTAGGCCGCGGCAGCATGATTGACGGTTTATATAAAGCAGTATCGCGTGATAAACTGATCAGCCCGACATTCTTGATCCAGCATCCGCTTGATTTGTCGCCGCTGGCTCGCAGGAATGATGATAATCCCGATATCGTCGATCGCTTCCAGCTGGTCGTTAATACCTGGGAAATATGCAACGCCTATTCGGAATTGGTCGATCCAATCGATCAGTCTAAACGGTTTGAATCGCAATCAGCGGCCAAAGAAGCAGGCGATGCAGAGGCGCACGGCAAAGACGATGAATTCGTTATTGCCCTGGAACATGGCGCGCCGCCCATTTCCGGCTACGGCATGGGCATTGACCGCCTTGTCGCATTATTGACTAAACAACCTAATCTAAGGGATGTTGTGCTTTTTCCTCTTTTGAGACCTAAAGAATAAATATATGAAATTAAGATTCAGCATAATATTGCCGTTACTATTATTTTTTTTAAATCTTGGTATCTTCATCTTGATTTCAGTCGGGGGTAGTTGGGGTGCTATAATTCCTTACATAATAATTGATTTGCCTGGGCTTCCATTTTTGTGGCTATTAATGCCGCTTCATGCGACGGTAACTTTCGGGCCTTTCTTAGCGGCGGGCGTGACAATAATTTTTTACTTAGGCATCGGTCTATTAATTGATAATTTAATGGGTAATTTTATAAAAAAGAAAGCTAAAATAATTTCAAAAGACCCCGATGAATTTCCCCGGTAATAAATATTGATTTTATAAAATTTATAATTTCTGTGTATGCTCGACATCAATCGCATTAAAAATGCCAAGGAGGAAATAAGAAAGGCCCTGCTGAAAAGAATGGGATCGGAGGTTTTGGATGCCACTTTGGATAAAGTCATCAAGCTGGACAACCAGCGCCGAGAAATGATCCAAAAATCCGACGAGCTCAAGGCCGAACGGAATAAATATTCCAAAACCAAGCCGACGCCGGAAATCATTGCGAAAATGAAGGAAGTAGGGGAGGAGATCAAGAAAATCGATGATGAACTGCGGCTGATCGAGGCGTCTTTCACCGAGGCCATGTCTGAACTGCCCAATACGCCGGCCGAAGACGTTTTAGCCGGAGGCAAGGAAAACAACAAGGTCATCAAAACCTTCGGTAAGAAGCCAATATTCGATTTTGAGCCGAAGGATCATGTTGAATTGGCAACTAGCTTGGACATTATCGATTATGAGCGGGCGGCAAAAATGTCCGGCTCCGGCTTTTGGATTTACAAGGGCCAAGGAGCTCTGCTGGAATGGGCACTACTCTCGTATTTTATCGATTTCCATACCAAAAACGGCTACACCTTCATGATCCCGCCGTTTTTGCTGACGGAAAAGTCCGCCTATACCTCGGGCCACTTGCCGAAATTTCGCGAGGACCTGTTTTGGACGCAGGACCAGCTTTGCCTTAATGCCACCTCGGAAATGATGCTGGGGAATTACCATCGTGATGAAATTCTCGACGATAAATCACTGCCGCTCAAATATTGCGCTTATTCGGCGTGCTTCAGGCGCGAGGCCGGCTCCTACCGCAAGGAAGAGCGGGGGATGGTGCGCGGCCATCAATTCAACAAGATCGAGATGTTCCAGTTCACCAAGCCGAATGAGTCTTGGATCGCCTTTGACGAATTGATTCAAAATGCTGAAAAATTAGTCGAAGGATTGGGACTGCATTATCAGTCAGTACTTTTGGCGGCTGAAGACGCTTCGGCGGCCATGGCCAAGACGGTCGATATTGAAGTTTGGATTCCCAGCATGACTATCTACAAAGAAGTCTCCAGCGCCTCCAACGCCCTGGATTATCAGGCGCGCAGGGGAAATATCAGGTATAAAGACGCAAAAACCGGCAAAAATGACTTCATCCATACTCTCAACGCCTCGGGCTTGGCCACCAGCCGTTTGATTCCGGCGATTCTGGAGCAATGCCAGCAAAAAGACGGCTCTATCGAAGTGCCAAAAGTCTTGCAAAAATTTTGCGGGTTTAAGGTTATTAAAACGAATAAATAACTTTGTTAATAAAATTCAGATATATTTCCCTCTCGTCATCCTGGAATTTTGATGTAATCATCAAAATATCCGGGATCCAGGCCAGAATTAATTAACCTGGATCCCGGATCTCCGCTTCGCTTCGTCCGGGATGACGGCGTGGCGGGTAATTTTTATATGGAAGATTTTTCATTTCATGGCCGGAAGCACATAAAAAGGGATTACTACAATAAGACGTTCTCTAATCCGTATTTCAATAAGAAAGCTAAATCCGGCAAAACTTTCAATACCAAGCTGTACATCGAGGTGCTGACGGCTGTTTTTTTGATTTATGTGATAATTTTCAGCAGCCTGTTCAAAGTGCAAGCCATAGAAGTGCAGGGGACTGACATGATCAACCCCGAAGAAATCAGATCGTTAGTCGATTCTGATATCAGCCATATGAAGATGCTCATTTTTCCCGGTCGGAACATGTTGTTTGTTAACTCGGGGAAAATTAAAAATGAAATCGCAACCAAGTACTCACTTAACAAGCTGGAAATAATTAAAGGCTGGCAGAAGCTCACGATCAAAGTCGAGGAAAAGGCCGCCTATCTGATCGTAAGCAATGGCAAAGCTTTTTTCTTCATTGATGCCGGTGGATCCATCACTAAAGAGCTGTCAGCTGATGATCTGAATAAATACAGAAGCAAGTTCCCGTCATTAACATTGAATAAGGATATCAAGGTCGGTGATAAGCCGATTTCTGATCGCGCCGTCAATTTCACGCTAGAGCTTAATCAGGCGCTCATAAGCAATAATATCAAGGTTAGGGGATATGAGAGCCCCGATGTGGATCAGATCTTCGCCAATACTGAGGCCGGCTGGCAGGCCAGATTCAATATCAACCTGCCGCTCGCCCGTTCAATGGAAAACATGATGCTGGTCTTGAATAAAAAACTTGTCGGCAAAAAAATTAATTATATAGATTTGAGATTCGGCGACCGCGTCACATTCTCTCCGGAGAAGTAGGAGAGTGGTCTTCTATGTGGATAACATATATTGACTTACTTTATTTTAGGTTTTATAATGATATTATAGCCTTCGTATAAGATTTATTAATCGAAGGATGATTGATATTTATGAATAAAATTAATAAACCTTTAATAAAATTTATCCCCGAGTTTCTCGAATACTGTGAGGTTGAGAAGGGTCTGAGCCAATCAACATCTAAAAACTATTACAATTTTCTTAAGGTTTTCACAAATTGGCTTAATAGCGTCAAATTGTCTGATCTCAGGCCCCATGAGCTCACAGATAAACATATATGGGATTATAGACTATATTTGTCAAGAAAAGTAGACAAAAAAGGTATATCGCTTAAAAAGACTTCCCAAAGCTACTACCTCATTTCCATTAGAATTTTATTGAATTATTTTACTCATAAGGACATTCAATGCTTACCAGCTGAAAAAATTAGTTTACCAAAACTTACTAGTACTGATAAAAAAATTAAATTCTTAACTGTTAGTCAAGTTTTGAGTCTATTAGATATGCCGGATATTAGTTTTGAAGCCGGTTTAAGGGATAGGGCGATTCTCGAGTCGCTCTTCTCTACTGGCATGAGAGTCTCTGAGTTAGCTTCGCTTAATATTGATCAATTTGATCGAAAGAAACTATCTTCTTCATTATCGGATGACGTGGAATTAAGCATTAGTGGCAAGGGTGGTAATATTAGGACTATATATTTTTCACACCGAGCATTGGAATGGATATCGAAATATTTAAAGAGTCGAAATGACCTCTATCCCCCACTTTTTATTAACTACCAATTGAATTTAAATGATGAGCATCGTTTAACAACAAGATCAATTGAATCAATAGTAAAAAAATATAAAACAATGGCCGGCTTGCCAGTCGATGCCACTCCTCATACCTTAAGGCACAGTTATGCGACGGATCTGCTTGAGCAAGGCGCTGATTTAAGGTCTGTTCAAGAGCTTTTAGGGCATAAAAATATTGTGACGACTCAAATTTATACCCACGTAACAAATAAACAACTTAGGGGCGTATATAAAAAATTTCATAGCGGAAGCAAATAATTATTTATATGAGACTAAATAAAAAGAAAGATATTTCAAGGCTATCAGGAAAGGACTTCAATACTTTTATCTCAGAATTATATTTAGAGGATAAATTATGTACGGAAGAAATCGTTGCTAAGATATTTAAGTTAACTGGAATTATCATTACAACAAGATATATCCAAACACAACTAAAAAAATTAGGTATATCTAGAACTAAGGAAGAATCATTTCAATTAGCTATTAAAAATGGACGTAAAAATTACGATAAATTGCGCAAAACAGTAAAATCAAGAGAATTAAGAAAAGGAATTAATTTAAAATTACGCTATCTAATTTTTAAAAGAGATAACTATAGATGTGTAATATGCGGAAATAATGCTCAAGGCACCGTTTTAATGGTAGATCATATTATACCAGTCGTACAAGGCGGCCATAATGAGGAAAACAATCTAAGAACATTATGCCGTGAATGTAATTTGGGCAAAATGATTGCAGAACATGAAAAATAATAAAAAAATACTCTCCCGATCGCTCGAGAGAGTATTTTTAAGTTTTTTCTAAATTTCCTCGTCTTCATCTAATTCATCTTCTTCCTCGTCCTCATCCAGAAGATCCTCATCCTCGTCTTCCGAGGCCTCGCTGATCATGTTGCTGCAGCCGCAGGTGCAATCCGCCGGGCAGGCGCAACAATGAAAACACAGAGACGGGTCGCAAGAGCACTTGCTATCGTCTTCTACGGGCATGCCACATTTGACGCATGTGTCCATATTGTTCTTATTAATTAATATTACTCGCTTGAATATAATCTATCAGATTATTTTCCTTTTGTAAATTAAGACCGGATTACGGCAAATAACTTTGGGGATTCACTGCCACCCCATTGGATCGGACTTCAAAATGCAGATGCGGACCGGATGAGAAACCAGTGCTGCCGCTTAAGCCGATCAACTGTCCCCTAGTGACATATTCATCTTGTTTGACGTTAATTGAGCTTAAGTGGCCGTATAGCGTGGTGATATTACCGCCATGGATAATCATGATATATGTGCCATACCATTTTGTGTTGTATGCGACTTTAGCCACGTATCCCGCTTCAGCCGCTTTGATCGGGGTTCCCAGGCCGACTCCGATATCCAGGCCGGAATGCTGGCCAATCGTGGCAATAAAGGGATAACTAGGATCATGAAATGTCGCCGTTATGCGATGGGATGTTGTCGGCCAGATCAGCACAGCATTTCCCAACGAATTGAATTTTTCAGCTGTCCCTTTTTTGGCTAATTCTGCCCTTATCTTCTTTTCCATGGCTGCTACCTGCGCATTGGCTGCCGCCTGTTCCTTTTTCAAGCTGGCGATTAATGCCTGATATTTCTTTTCTGATTTACTTGTAGCAACAACTAATTGATTCTTATCCTGCTTCTGAGTCACTAGCACCGCCTTAGTATCATCAAGCTTATTCAAAATTATGCTTAGATCGCTTTTCTGCTTTTCCAAATCTGTTTTCTGGACAACAAGTTTTTCAGTTGCTTCCTTGACTCGATTTAATGTCCTTTGCATTTCCTGTTGCAAATCCGTGGAATATTTGATCTGATCGAAAAAATCAGAAAAGCTATTATTCGCCAACAGGATGGAAATATAATTTTTATCCTCGTAACGTCCGATCAGCCTAAGTATATCAGCCAATTGCTCCTTATGCTTGGCGATTTCGACCTCGGATTGATTGATCTTCAATCCCGTCTGCTCAATTTCCAATTGGACTTCTTTTGCCTGTTCCTCCTTCAAGATAATCTCCATATTGGTCTTTCCGACCTGATTATCCAAAAGCTTAATTTGAGTCTTTAGTGTCGCCGCTTCCTGCTGATTGGCCTTAACATTGCTATTATACTCGGCGATCTTAGCAGTCATAGCATCGATTTTCGCCCTTTGCTCGTCAATCTGCTTGTTCAGGTCGCTGACCACTGCTTGATCAGGACCATCTGCGGCATTAACATATAATTTAGGCAGTAAAATCACGAATAAAGAAATTACAATAAATATACCGCCAATTACAGTCACCAAAAGTTTATTTTTTAAACTCAATCTAATCTTCATATGCACCATTATAGCACATTTCGTCAATTATTGACAAAAACGGCCGAATAATATAGGATTACTCAGAATTAGTTCATATTAATAGTTCTTTAAAATAATAATATATAAGGAGGATAGATCATGACCATTAAATTCGATGGCGGAGCTCACGTCAAATGTGACGGCTGCGGCGTTATTTTTTTTAGAGGCGGTTTAAGAAACTTAGAGGAGCTTGTCTTGGCGGCGACCAATATTGGCAAGTTCACTTCTAGAAAAGATAAGAATGGCGACATTAAGCATAACTGCCCTGAATGCGAGAAAAAAGCCAAAGGAGGACAGAAGAAATGATGTCGGATGAAAAGTGCTTAAGTGTTTTGGAATTCTATCAGCGATTTCTAGAAGCGACTGGGGCTGAGCCTGTCAAACCGGAATCAACTTATAAAAATTGTCTTACTATTAATATTTTTCAAGTTGTTGTAGATATTGTGAACACAAATCCGACTAGCAGAGAATACATTAATGAAGAATATAAATACGCTTTCACTTTATTGGAGTTATTAATGCAACTAGAGCATACTGAGCCCTTGGCAATGGATTATGACACTTGTTTTTCAACAAGCAGGCAATCGGCAATGAATCACTTATCATCAATGTTACCGAAAATGGTAGAATTCGCGAGTCAAGGACGCGATGAAAAATTAATGCGCTGGTTTGGATTTATCATCAGCACACTTAATTCATTTGATTTCGTTTACGACGATAAGGAAACTGCATACAATAATCTTTTATGGGTGTTACCCGAGATGAGGCAATTTATCGAAAAAGGAAATCGGTTAGCATTTATGTTAGATTTAGGTATTATACAAGGCGCACTCTGTTCTTTTGGATCTTTTACCCTTAACGAACTCAGAGATCACAATCGGTCGGACGATAAGCCGGAAACTCCATAATCGCACAAACAAAAGCGGCTCGAATTGCTCCAGCCGCTTTTATAATTATGATAATTTATCGATCGCCACCTTTATTCTCTCTAGTGTTTTTTCCTTGCCCAATATGCTGGCAACATCGAAGGGCGGCGGTGATTTTTCCAAGCCCGTCAAAGCGACTCTAAGCGGCCACAGCACTTCCCCGTTAGTCAGTCCCCTATCCTTAACAAATTTTAATAATGATTTTTCTAAATTATCTCTTGACCAATCGGAATATTTTTTTAATTCATCTGCAACTGATTCCAATGATTTTTTTGCGCCTTCCGCATCAGATTTTTTCCATATCAGCGATTCCGGCGCATACTCTAATTCATCGCTGAAGAAAAAGCCCACACTCTCCCCTACTTCCGACAGTTTGCTGACTCTTTCCTGCTCCAACAATAAAACTTTTTCCGCCAATTCCGCATCCTTGACATCGCCGATAGATTTTTCTAAGAAAGGCAGCGCCAATTGCACGAATTTTTTACTTGGTAACTTCTTGATATACTCGCCATTCATCCAATCCAGTTTCTTGACGTCGAATACCGCTCCGGCTTTATGGACTTTGGCAAAAGAAAATTCCTTAATCAATTCCGGCAATGAGAATACTTCTTTTTCCGTGCCAGGATTCCAGCCCAGCAAGGCGACGTAATTAATCAGGGCTTCCGGCAGATAGCCTTTATCACGATAATCTTCCACAGCGACATCGCCTTGCCGTTTGGACAGTTTGGATTTATCAGGATTCAAGATCAATGGCAGATGCGCATACTGCGGCGGAGTCCAGCCGAAATACTCGAATAAGATAATATGCTTCGGCGTCGATGGCAGCCATTCCTCGCCGCGGATGACGTGCGTAGTTTTCATCAAATGATCATCGACGATGTGCGCCAAGTGGTATGTCGGAAAGCCGTCAGCCTTCAGCAGGACCTGCTCATCCAACTCGTTAGAATTGACTTTGATCTTGCCGCGGATCATATCGGTGAATTCGATATCCCTGTTTTCCGGCATCTTCATCCTGATAATATACTTATCGCCCCTGTCCAACCGCTTCTTAATTTCCTCCGCTGACAATTTCTTGCAAAGTCCGTCATAGCGAGTGGGCTTCTTGGCCTCTTCCTGAGCCCTACGGAGCACTTCCAGCCGTTCTGGCGTGCAAAAGCAATAATAGGCCTTCCCGGCCGAAACGAGCTCCTGAGCGTATTTCTGGTATAATTCGAGCCTTCTAGATTGCGTGTAGGGGCCGAATTTGCCCCTTTCTGAGGGCTTTCCACTCGAATTAAGACAAACACCCTCATCCGGCTCAATACCCGCCCATTTTAGCACTTTTAGCAAGTTTTCCACAGCTCCGGCCGCTTCTCGGGATTGATCAGTATCTTCGACCCGCAAGAAGAATGTCCCGCCATTTTGCTTGGCGAACAGGTATTCGAATAGCGCGCTCCTCAAGCTGCCAAGATGCACATAACCCGTCGGGCTGGGCGCGAAACGCGTCCGCATTTTTGGTTTGAATAAGTTGAACATTTTGATTTTTTTTAATAAATAATCTTTTAATAAAATTAACTAAGAATGAAATGAAAAGCGTAAATATAAAATATAATAACAAATTTATCAGATTAAATAAATAATACTGAATTGCTCCGCTCGGCAAAAAACTGTACGTCTTATATGGTAGAGGTAACCCGTCATATGTTGTATATGAATCTGTATTATAGAATATCTCATCATTAATGTTATAATTATAAATTATTTCATAAATTGATATACTCCAGACGCTAACCCGTACTAATCCCTCTTTTGATTCTGAATCAAAAGAATAGCTAATCCCCATTCCAAATACAATCCATAAAAATAATGAAATACCTACAATAGTTAACCAATATTTTTTATTCATATTATTTTTTTAATAAAATTGTTAATGGAAAAACAACTACCGCTCTCCAAATCCTTTTCCATCTCCGCGGTTCCTTGATCAACCTGTACAGCCATTCCAAACCGAGCTGACGCATCCATTTCGGCGCGCGCCTCATCCTGCCAGCTAGGAAATCAAAAGTTCCGCCGATGCCTATAGCGACTTTAATATTCGGCATATTAGCAAGATTGGCCTTGATCCACAACTCCTGCTTGACCTGGCCGAAAGCCACCAATAATAAATTAGCGCCGCTATCATTGATCCGCTTTATGACGGCTTCGTTATCTTCCAATTCCCATTTTTCCGTTTTGAGCTTGCCGCCGGATTCCGCGCCGACGATTCTTACTTCTGGATATCTCTTGCGCACCGCCTTAGCCACACCCTCGGCGCCGCCCAATAAGTAAATCTTGGCATCCGAACAATTTGTCAGCAGAGATCTCGTCAAATCCACTCCGGTAACGCGGAATAATTTTTCATTCTTCAATATCCTCGCAGCAAAAATCAATCCGACGCCATCGGCCGTAGACAATCGAGCACTATTTAATGCATTCCGGAATTCCACATTCTTCTGGGCTTCCAAAATGAATTCCGGATTGACCGTAACGATAAGATTCTGACCCGGTCTTTTTAAATAATTAAAAATCTGCAGCAATGCGCCCGGCAAATCGATCTTGTCTGTCTTTACTCCCAGAATTTCTACTGACATACTAACTAATTGTTCAAATAATTAATCGTCATCTTAACTATGCTGCTATTGTCTTTCATAAAACTGTCGGTAATGCTCATCGCGCCCTCGATCCCCGGCTTGAAGAAGCTCAGATCAATCTCATAATCACTCAGTTTTTCCTTGACCGTAAACCCTTCGGCAGATAATTTCCTTTTGTAATAATCATAAATGTCAATTTTCGATTTGGCGATATTATTCCATTCCATTCCCACAGTATTCGTCATATCGCCGGAAGTCTCGGTTTTTGCCAAATCGCTCAGCGTCAAATTCTCCGGCACCAGATTGGGATCCTGCAATTTTGCAGCAATCTGGGTTTTTAAATCATTAGTCAAATAGCCGGTAAAGGGTTCCAATGACCATTCGGGCAAACCGCTTATCAGCTGCGCTAATCGCCTTTTATTTTCTGGAGATTGCACGGTTACTTTTGCCTGATCCGCCGCGTACAACGCAATGCTTTTTGGAAAATCTTCCGGCACAGAATCAACCGCCTTGATAATCGGCCCGGCAATATACATGATTAAATACGAAACGCTGGCGGCAATGATGGCAAACATAAGAACGACTGCAAAAATAAATCTGGCAAAAAGATGCCTTCGATGCCTGCGAATCTGCCGTTTCGGCCTGCTTCTTCCGCTTTCAAAATTTTCGGTTTGCCCTAAAACTGATTGCACCGGATTATTATTGCTTATAATCTGAGGAGCATCAGGAATAATATGTTCTTCTTCTACTACTCTCATAGATATTAATTGGATTTCAGATTGAATCATACCAAAAAATTGATAATTTTGCAATTTGTAGGGATTTTTTGTTATCTTTGAATAGAAATCGGACTGTCTTTGAATAGAAACTGGACTTTTTTTGACAATTTGGCTAATTTCTGTTGATGGCTCATACTATTAGATTAAGTCATAA
>Ga0172379_10002436_pt1 | contig 32829 bp, 27 predicted proteins | sample GrowelOW334metaG_FD_119756 | JGI IMG/M metagenome (GOLD analysis project Ga0172379, IMG submission 119756) | Groundwater microbial communities from an aquifer near a municipal landfill in Southern Ontario, Canada - Groundwater well OW334 metaG | ecosystem: Environmental > Aquatic > Deep...
CGTCAACCTGAGCGGGCGCAACGCTCTCGGCGATGCGGTCGCGCTGCTGTCCTGCGCCAAACTCGCCGTCAGCAACGACTCCGGCCTGATGCATATGGCCGCCGCGCTGGACCGTCCGATGATCGCGATCTTCGGCTCCAGCAGCCCGCAATTCACCCCGCCTTTATCTGACAGCGCGCGCGTGCTGAAACTCGACATGACCTGCAGCCCCTGCTTCAAGCGTGAATGCCCGCTGGGACATTTCGACTGCATGACCAAGCTCACGCCGGACCGGGTGTGGCAAGAACTTCAACCATTGATGACGGAATAACAAGATGACATCCCAGAGCCCTCTCCCCAACCCTCTCCCGCAAGCGGGCGAGGGAGCAAACGAATCGCTGCGCGAACTTCCGCCCAAGGAAATCTTCAAGGCCTACGACATCCGCGGCATCGTCGGCAAGACGCTGACCGACGAGATCGTCGAGCAGATCGGCCACGCCATCGGCTCGGAAGCGGTCGCGCGCAAACAGCACACGATCGCCATCGGCCGCGACGGCCGCCTGTCCGGTGCGGGCTTCGCTAAAGCGCTTGCGCGCGGCATCCGGAAGAGCGGCATCAACGTCGTCGACGTGGGCCGCGTCGCCACGCCCATGGTGTATTTCGCCGCGTTCCAGTTGAAGACCGACTGCGGTGTGATGATCACCGGCAGCCACAACCCGCCCGATTACAACGGCCTGAAGATGGTGCTGGCCGGCGAGACGCTCTCCGGCGACACCATCCAGAGCTTGCGCGCGCGCATCGAGACCGGCGACCTCGCCCACGGCGCGGGCAGCTACTCGCAATACGACATCGCGCCCGAATACCATGCGCGCATCGTCGGCGACATCAAGCTCGCACGGCCGATGAAGATCACCGTGGACTGCGGCAACGGCGTCGCCGGCGACTTCGCCGCCAAGCTGTACCGCGGACTCGGCTGCGAAGTCACCGAGATGTACTGCGAAGTGGACGGCAACTTCCCCAACCACCATCCCGACCCTTCCGACCCGCACAACCTGCAAGACCTGATCGCCGCACTCAAGGACAACGGCGACGAACTCGGCCTCGCCTTCGACGGCGACGGCGACCGCCTCGGCGTGGTCACCAAGGACGGCAAGATCATCTACCCGGACCGCCAGTTGATGCTATTCGCCGCCGACGTGCTCTCCCGCAATCCCGGCGCGGACATCATCTTCGACGTGAAGTCCACGCGTAACCTTTTTGCATGGATACGCGAACACGGCGGCAAGCCGCTGCTGTGGAAGACCGGCCACTCGCTGGTGAAAGCCAAAATGAAAGAAACCGGCTCGCTGCTCGCAGGCGAGATGAGCGGCCACGTATTCTTCAAGGAACGCTGGTACGGCTTCGATGACGGCCTCTATGCTGGTGCGCGACTGCTGGAGATTCTGAGCAAAGTCGCCGACGCCTGCGCCACGCTGAACGCGCTGCCCGACGCCTTCAGCACGCCCGAGCTGCACATCAAGCTGCAGGAAGGCGAGAACCACGCGCTGATCGAACGCCTGAGCCGTGAAGCGCAATTCACCGGCGCGCGCGATATCATCACCGTGGACGGCCTGCGCGTCGAATACGCCGACGGCTTCGGCCTGATGCGCGCCTCCAACACCACGCCGGTGATCGTGCTGCGCTTCGAGGCCGACGGCGCAGCCGCACTCAAGCGCATCCAGGACGACTTCCGCCGCGTGCTGCTGCAAGGCAACCCGGCACTGCAACTGCCGTTCTAGAAGTCGAAACGAACCCCAGCTTCGCAACGAGGCAGGATGCTGGGGTTCGCTTCGCTCACCCCAGTCTACCGTTCTGCGTTTGTGGCAGCTGTACTTGTGGGAGCGTCCGCTTGCAATGAACCCAGATAATCCATTAGGCCGTCATTCCGGCGAAAGCCGGAATCCAGATGATCAAACATTTTCCCGCGCAAGCGGGACAACATCATGATTTTGTCTGCTTCGCAGAATGTTTTTTATGACTGGATTCCGGCCTTAGCCGGAATGACGGAATTTGGGCTAATGAACTATCTGGGATAAAACTTCTATGATTCGGACTAACTCGACGCGAACGCCAGTTCCCGCTGGCGCGGCTCCAGCCAATAGGCAATCTGCTGTTCGAGCAACGCCGCAAACTCTTCTTGAGTAGCCGGTTTGGCGACACAGATATTCGCGCCGACCTTGTAGCCCATCTGCACATCGTCCTGGGTGTATTCGGCCGATATCCCCACGACGGGAATCTCGCGGGTCGCGACGTTGTTGCGCAGGGTGCGCAGCACCGCGAGGCCGTCCAGTTTGGGCAGTTGCAGATCCAGCAGGATGAGGTGAGGCAATTGCTTCCTGCTCACGCTCCCCAGCCAATCCAGCACGCCCGTCCCAACCGACAGCACGGTCAGTTCGATGCGCGAAGCGGAACCCGCGACGGTCTGCTGCGCCCAATCCGCCAGCGACGAATCGTCGCTGATTAGCAGCACATTGCGAACCGTCGTTTTCCGGGCTGCTGCGTTCACCGATCTCTCCTAAGTGCGAGCCTTGACCCAGTCCGGCACTTCCGCCAGCGCCGCCGGCAGATTTTCGGGCTGCGTGCCGCCGGCCATCGCCATGTCCGGCCTGCCGCCGCCCTTGCCGCCGACTTGCTGGGCGACGAAGTTGACTAGATCGCCCGCCTTGACCTTGGACGTCAGGTCGGATGTGACGCCAGCCGCGAGACTCACCTTGCCGTCGGCGACCGCCGCCAGCACGATGGCCGCGGACTTCAGCTTGTCCTTCAGCTTGTCCATCGTCTCGCGCAAAGCTGCCGCATCCGCGCCTTCCAGCATCGCCGCGAGCACCTTCACGCCGTTAATGTCCTGCGCCTGCGCGACCAGTTCGTCGCCCTGCGAAGAAGCCAGCTTCGACTTCAGCGCGGCGAGTTCCTTCTCCAGCGCCTTCATGTTGTCGAGCACCTGAGCGATGCGCGCCGCGGCTTCCTGAGGCTGCGCCTTCACCGCGTCGGCGACCAGTTGCAACTGATCTTGCTGCTGTTGCACCAGCGCCAGCGCGCCCTCGCCGGTCACCGCCTCGACGCGGCGCACGCCGGCCGCGACGCCGCTCTCCGCGACGATCATGAACAGGCCAATGTCGCCGGTGCGCGTCACATGCGTGCCGCCGCACAGTTCGATGGATGAGCCGATGTTCAGCACGCGCACTTCGTCGCCGTACTTCTCGCCGAACAGCATCATCGCGCCGGTCTTCTGCGCGTCGTCTATCGCCATCACGCGCGACTGGGCCTCGGCGTTCGCCAGAATCTCGGCGTTCACGATAGCCTCGACGCGGCGGATCTCCGCGTCGGTCATCGGCTGCGTGTGGACGAAGTCGAAGCGCGTCTTGTCAGCATCGACCTGCGAACCCTTCTGCTGCACATGCGAACCCAACACCTCGCGCAGCGCCTTGTGCATCAGGTGCGTGGCGCTGTGGTTGCGCACGGTAGCGGAACGCGCCGCGACATCCACCTTCGCGGTGACACCGTTGCCGACCGTCAGCTTGCCGGTCTTCACGACGCCGTGGTGACCGAACACGGCCGCCTGTATCTTCTGCGTGTCCTCGACTGCGAAGATGCCGTGCACGCTGCGCAGCTCGCCGCTGTCGCCGACCTGGCCGCCGGATTCCGCGTAGAACGGGGTGTCGTCCAGCACGACCACGCCGATGTCGCCCTCGTTCAGTTCGTTCACCGACGCGCCGTCCTTGTACAGCGCGAGGATGTTGCCCTTGTGCTCCAGCGTGTCGTAGCCGTGGAAGATCGTCGCCGGGCCTTCGTATTCCAGGTTCGCGGCCATCTTGAACTTGCCTGCGGAACGCGCCATTTGTTTCTGGTTCGCCATCGCGGCGTTGAACGCGGCATCGTCCACCGAGACATCGCGCTCGCGGCAGATGTCGGCGGTCAGGTCCAGCGGGAAGCCGTAGGTGTCGTGCAGTTTGAACGCGGTCTCGCCGTTGAATACCTTCACGCCCGCCTTGTCCATCTCGGCCAGATCGGCTTCGAGGATGGCCATGCCGTGCTCGATGGTCTGGAAGAAACGCTCCTCTTCCTGCCTGAGGATGTCCATCACGCGCACTTGCGCGGCAGTCAGTTCCGGATAGGCCGCGCCCATCTGCTCGACCAGATCCGGCACCATCTTGTGGAAGAACGCGGCGCGCGCGCCCAGCTTGTAGCCGTGGCGGATCGCGCGGCGGATGATGCGGCGCAGCACGTAGCCGCGCCCCTCGTTGCCGGGGATCACGCCGTCGGCGATCAGGAAGGAGCAGGCGCGAATGTGGTCGGCCAGCACCTTCAGCGAAGGCGAGTCCACGTCGGCGCAATTCGTCTCGCGCGCGGCGGCCGCAATCAGCGCCTGGAACAGATCGATCTCGTAGTTCGCATGCACGCCCTGCAACACCGCCGAGATGCGCTCCAGCCCCATGCCGGTGTCCACCGAAGGCTTGGGCAGCGGATGCATCACGCCCGCCTCGTCGCGGTTGAACTGCATGAACACGTTGTTCCAGATCTCGATGTAGCGGTCGCCGTCTTCCTCTGGACTGCCGGGCAGGCCACCGGGAATATGCGCGCCGTGGTCGTAGAAGATTTCGGTGCAGGGGCCGCAGGGGCCGGTGTCGCCCATCATCCAGAAGTTGTCGGAGGCGTAGCGCGCGCCCTTGTTGTCGCCGATGCGGATCACGCGGTCCGGCGTCAGACCCATCTCCTTGGTCCAGATGTCGTATGCCTCGTCGTCCTCGGCATACACGGTGACGTAGAGCTTTTCCTTCGGCAGCTTGAACACCTCGGTCAGCAGTTCCCACGCGTACTTGATCGCGTCGCGCTTGAAGTAGTCGCCGAAGCTGAAGTTGCCCAGCATCTCGAAGAAGGTGTGGTGACGCGCGGTGTAGCCAACGTTCTCCAGATCGTTGTGCTTGCCGCCGGCGCGCACGCATTTCTGCGACGACGCGGCGCGGGTGTAGGGGCGCTTGTCGAAGCCGAGGAACACATCCTTGAACTGATTCATGCCCGCGTTGGTGAACAACAGCGTCGGGTCTTCATGCGGCACCAGCGAACTGGAAGCGACTACGGTATGGCCTTTGGAGGCGAAATAATCCAGGAACTTCTGACGTATCTCACTGCTTTTCATTTACTCACCAATCACTTAATGCGTTTCGATTCAAGCCGGTTTCGACCGACCAAGGCAGCGCGCATCATACCATCCGCGGCCCTCGCGGATGCCGCGAAAAGACGGGGGACAGGGGTTCAATTCCGGCGCGAGGCGTGGCTTGTCAAGAAAATAACCCTGATTCGTTCGAGATGCATAGGCCGAAATATATAGGCATTTCGGCATATTGTTTAATGCACCCCATATGGATATGGTTGCCGCCTGAAGCAGCGACTGATCAGCATGCATAAGGAACGCTGTCGTATTTCCTGCTAATACACATTAAAGAATCAGGTGAAACCCGGGAGCCATTCATGAGTAAATTGTGGTTGTTTCATTCCCCCAAAGGAACGTTTGGTCCATTCACTAGCGTTCAATTAAACCGATTTCGTGAGAATGGTCTCTTGTTACCCAGTTCCGTTCTGCAGAACTCCAAAACTGGAGAGACGATTCAGGCTGCCAATCTTCCGGAACTCTTTGCTTCAACTGAAACGATATCGTCGGATGTTCAGAATTTATCGTGCAAGGTTCGTTTCGATTCATTCTCATCCGGGCGCGATCCGGCCTTTAAGGGAAAAGGAACGGTGGCCACAAAGGATAATTGCCTGACGATCACCGGCCGACCTAATCGGCTTTTTGCATTTCGACGGCGTGAAGAGAAAATTCCGCTGAATCGGATTCTTAATGTCACCACAGAGGGAAAAATACTTCGCTTTCGAGTAGAGAGTGATAAGAAAAACTCGCCTTCACGAATATTGAGATTCGTTAACCGGGAGGAAGCGGCAGACTTTGCCAAGAGACTGCCGACTCGATTGTCTCCTGAAGTCGCTCAGGCCAAAGCGGATGCGGAGGTATACGCGAAGTTCCTGCTTAACAATGGAAGACCCTATGTAACCTATGCCCTTGTCGGTCTTAATCTGTTCATCTTCATATTATGCGTAATGGCAGGTATCGATTGGCTGACGGGCAAGACCAATTTGTGGATAGAGTTTGGAGGGAACTTTGCACTTTCTACCGCAACCGGTCAGTGGTGGCGTTTGTTCACAGCGATGTTTTTGCATGCTGGGATAGCCCATGTGCTATTGAATATGTGGGCGCTTTGGGAAGCCGGAAAAGTTGCAGAGCGGATATTCGGCCACAAACAATATGCGCTGCTCTACTTGATGTCGGGAATCATGGGAGGCATGGCCAGTATTAATTGGCAACAAGAGGTCGTTAGTGTTGGTGCATCGGGTGCTGTTTTCGGTATCTATGGGGCTTTAGTGGCTGCCCTCATGTTGCGCAAGGATTTACTCCCCGGTTCGATAACTGTTCAAATGAGGAACAGCGCACTGGTCTTTATAACCTATGCCCTATTTAATGGTTTTACCAAATCCGGAATTGATAATGCGGCCCATCTGGGTGGTTTAATCGCCGGAGCAGTTATTGGTGCCGGTTATGTCATCCAGGTACGTCGTGCCTAATGTAGCCTCAGTTTCATTAATCGTTCTTCTAACAATAGGAGGTGCGGCTCGTGCAATTGAAATTGCCAATGACTATCGTGATGAACTCAGATTTCGGGAATTTATGGTGAAGCTAGGCGCAGAGGAAATAAGACTAAATAATCTGACGCAATCGCTATTGAAAAGAGCATCGAAAATGCCGAAGGATGAGTTTCTTCGTGAGTTTGACGATTCAATCGTTCACGGATGGAGTGTCCAGGAGAATGAAATTGCGACCCTGGTGAAATTAACCAATCGCTCTCAATCCATCTGCAACACTGTGAGTGAGTTTATTCACCTCAAACACGAGTCACTGATAATGATGGGCGATGGAATTCGTTATGACGAAAATTGGTTATTGGATGCTTCCAAGAAGAAAGTTGAAGAAGCCAATTCAATTCTGGCAAAACTAAACAAAAAACCCGAGTCCGGGAAACAATAAGCAGGGGGCATGATGAAAGTCATATTGATGGGAATTTTGCTTCTGTTGATGAATAGTGGTTCTGCAGATGAGTTTTCGGAAAAACAAGCGAGAGCATATTTAGAAAATTCAACTTCAGATTGGAAGTCGCATTTGGACGAATCTGTTCGTCATATAGAAAGCGCAAACCCAAGGATTAAAGGAAGCTGGGAAGAGTTGGACTCTTTGGTAAATGAGGAAGGAGCATTTCCAATTTGGCGTTTAACTCGCGCGAAAAACGAAAATGAATCGGCAGACTTCAACATGTGGTTACAGCACAAGGTGCTCGCTGCTGCGGCCGATGGGCGATATTCCTATATTTATGCCGGAAATTTAATGAAGGCCGCCAAAGGAAACGACAATGATATGGCCCAAGCCGCAGTAATGCTGATTCATGGCCGGCTTGCATTGCATCTAGATTCGGCGAAATGTAATGACCGAATCGATGTCGCGAACATCATGATTGCTTACGAATCTCAACTTAAGCCATTAAACCAGTGGTTAGGCAAGCAATCGAAATTAAAAATGGCAGAAATTCTGTTAAGTGCAGCATCAATCGAGGAAGCAAGAAAAACGCGCACACCGAAGGCTTGGCTATGCCGCCGCGGCTTAAAGGCAATGATGAATGCCATGGCCGATGACAAAAATGTAAGTGAAACGACAATCCAACCTGGGACGATTGCAGGAAAGAACTATGCAGTAGACACCAGCAAGATTCCTGTCGAGTATATTTCTGATAGCGATTGGGACGAACGACGCCGACAGATTATTGACGGAATAATACAAACTGCGGTTCGCACAGCCTCCATTCCGGTATCGCCTCTCTCGGCTCGGTGAGTGGTAAATATTAAAAACACTGAATTGACAGCTTACTGTCAATAAACCACAAATCCAGATGGCAACCCTCAAAGCGCGGCCAGGGTATGCAGTTCGCAGCCGCCATCCAGCATCGACACGATTCCGGCACCCGCTCAGGCTTTGCTTTCGGCGACATCCAACAACGCGACGATGCGACCGGAGATGCCTTCCACGTTGGCATAGAGTTTTTCGGCTTGCGTTTTGTCGCCCGCAGCCATCGCATGGACGATCTCCTTGATGGTTCGGTGAAGCTCTTCGTGCGGGGCTTCGACGTCGCGCAGTTCTTGTATGTGGCCGTAGTTTTTCATGCCCTCGCCGTAATACCATTTGCCGAAGGCGCATTGCCGGTGCGATACGGCTTCGGCTTCGGTGAGCGAAGCGCGGCCATCGAGGAAGGCGCGCAGTCTTGCTTTCCAGTTCAGGTGAGCGGATTTTGCGGTCGATAGATCCAGCTTTTTATTGCCGAGTTTGAATTGGCTCAGCAGCACTTGCAGTTGGCCCAACAGTTTTGCGAGATCGGCCACGGCATCTTCCGTGCTGCGCACGCCGGCGGACGAGGTGAGCGCCATCTGGTTGATCGCTTCGATGCTGGAGTTGATGCGTTCGGCGACTTCCAGTTGTTCTCTTGCCGAGTCGGCGATCTCGCCGTTCATATCGCGAATGCTGGATACCGCGCCGGATATTTTTCCCAGCGACGCGCCGGTGTTCCCCGCCCGTTCTACGCTGGCATCGACCCGCTGACGCCCTTCTTCCATGACTTTGACCGCAGCCAGCGTTTTGGCCTGCAGGCGCTCGATCAGGCCCTCAATGCGCGCGGTGGATTCTTGCGTGCTTTGCGCCAGCTTGCGCACTTCGTCGGCCACAACGGCGAACCCCCGCCCCTGTTCGCCCGCGCGGGCCGCTTCGATTGCAGCATTGAGCGCCAGCAGGTTGGTCTGTTCGGCGATGCCTTTGATCGTCTCCAATATCGTGCCGATATTGCGGCTGTCTTCGGCCAGCTCCTCGATCACTTGCGCCGCATGGCCGACTTCCTCCGCGACGGAATGGATCGAGTCTATGGTTTCGCCGACGACCTGCATGCCCTGTTTGGCCTCGGCATCGGCTTGTTGCGCCGCCGCCACCGCATTGGCCGCTCGCTCGCTCACGCGCTGCACATCGGCCAGCATATTCTGGATTGCGGCGGCGACATTCGCGGTTTCTCGATCCTGCCGGTCGATATTGCTTCCGGTTTGCTGGGCGACCGAGGCCAGCCGCGCGGAATCCGTATTGATCTGCTGGGTTGCCTGAACCACTTCCAGCAAGGCCTGCTGAATCTTGGCGCTGAAACGATTGAACCCGGAAGCGACCCGAACAATTTCGCTGCCGCCGTGTTCGACCATGCGCCGGGTCAAGTCGCCGTTCCCTTCGGCAACATTGCCCATGGCGGTCGCGATATCCGCCAAAGGCCGGGTGATGCTGCGCATCAGCGTCACGGCGATCAGCAGCAGGACGATCGCGGCGACGGCCAGTATCGCGGCGTTGTGCAGCGTTCGTTCGTATACGATGGCGTCGATGTCGTCCACATAAATACCGGAACCGACGACCCAGCCCCAAGGCTCGAATTTTTTCACATAGGAGAGTTTCGGAAATAACCCTTCGCTGACGCCTCCGCCCGCTTGGGGCTTGGGCCAATCGTAGGTGACAAAACCTTCGCCGCTTTGGCGGGCCACCTCGACAAATGCCACGAACAGATTCTTCTTGCCGCCGGTATCGATTGCTTCCGCTCCCGAACCAAAACTCTGGCTAGTCGCACAATTGAATTTTTCGTCATCCAGCACTTTGCCATCGAGAGAGGGAATCGTCGGATGCATAATCATTTTCGGAAACGGCTGACCGAGATCGTTTAGCCAAAAATACTCTTTCTCGTCGTAGCGCAACGATTTGATGACACCGGCGGCCTCTGCGCGCGCGGCCTCTTCGGTGAGCGCCCCGGTCTTCTGGAGATCGTAATAATGGGCCAGAACGCTGTAAGCCGCTTCGACCAGATGTTTGGTCTTCAACTCCTTTTCATCCAACAGCGCGGCGCGAACGGCCATGACATTGAAGATACTGCCCGCGACAATGGCGCCGATGAATAAGATCACCAACAGCCAAATCTTGTTGCGGATACTCAGATTATCGAGAAAGTTAAACATGATTCCCCCGCAGAGAATTTCGTTGGATATGTGAAGCCGGTGAAATTGCGAATGCGGAGAGCAGAGTACAAGAAAGCGGGGTGCGGGACACTCAGGAAACACTGATTGATTCGCGAGCCGGCATGGCAGGAGCGCAACTGCGCGATGGGCCTGCCACCTCCACTCGGCCTTCGCGATTAACGCCGCTCCTGCGAAAATCCGTAGCTAAAGACTCACAGGCAAGCCAGCGCCTTGATATGCACCGCAGCACTCCGCCCCAACGCATGCAGCTCATACCCGCCTTCCAGCATAGCCACGATGCGGCCTTGTGCATGTTTCGCCGCGATTTTCATCAGCTCGTCGGTCACCCAGGCGTAGTCGCGTTCGGTCAGGCGCATCATCGCCATGTCGTCGTCGCGGTGGGCGTCGAAGCCGGCGGAGATCAGCAGGAATTCCGGCTGGAAGGCGTCCAGCGCCGGCAGCCAGTGCTGGGTCACCGCGTCGCGGAACTCTGCGCCGCCGGTGCCGGCGGGCAGCGGGACGTTGACGATGTGTTCGTTGCCGCTGTCCGCACCGACATAGGGATAGAACGGGTGCTGGAAGGTGGAGCACAGCATCACGCGCGGGTCGTCGTGGAAGATGTTCTCGGTGCCGTTGCCGTGGTGCACGTCGAAGTCGGCGATGGCGACGCGGCTCAGGCCATGATGATCCAGCGCATGCGCCGCGGCGACCGCGACGTTGTTGAAGATGCAGAAGCCCATCGCCCTGCCCCGTTCGGCGTGGTGTCCGGGCGGGCGGATGTTGCAGAAGGCGTTAACCACTTCGCCCGACATCACCAGATCGACGCCCTGCACCGCCGCCCCGGCCGCGCGCAATGCGGCCTTGTAGCTGAAAGGATTCATCGACGTGTCCGGGTCTAGCTGCACGGTGCCGTGATGCGGCGCGAGCAATTCGACCGCATCGACATAGGCCGCATCGTGCACGCGCAGCAGTTGTTCGCGTGTGACTTCCGGCGCTTCATAGCGTTGCAAGTGGTCGAGTATCCCGGAGGCGATCAGTTGATCCTCGATGGCATGGATGCGCGCCGGCGCTTCCGGGTGATGTGCGCCCATGTCGTGCTTGAGGCAGAGCGGATGGGTGATGTAAGCGGTATGCATGGCGAATGAATTTAATCCCGGATAGTCCATTTGAAGCGTAGGTCGGGCTTTAGCCCGACATGTCGGGTTAAAACCCGACCTACACCCCCTTTAATTTTTCGTGGCCTCATCGCTAACGAACTATTCGATTTCTGAGGCAACGTGAAGTGTAATATTCCGGTGCTATCATACCCAACGAATTCATCATCAAGGCTGAAAGATCATGGGCAAACACTACCTCAATACGCTGTTCGCACCAAAATCAGTCGCGATATTCGGTGCCAGCGACCGGCCCGATGCAGTCGGACAAATCGTGTTCCAGAATATGCTCGAAAGCGGCTTTCAGGGCGAGCTCTACCCGATCAACCCGAAGAACCCCGAAGTGCAAGGAAAGCGCGCCTATGCCAGCATCGCCGAGATCGGCAAGCCGGTGGAACTGGTGGTGATCGCCACGCCGCCGCAGACCGTGCCCGGCATCATCGAGGATTGCGGCATCCACGGCGTGAAGGCGGCGGTCATCATTACCGCGGGATTCGGCGAGGCGGGCCCCGCCGGGGTCGCGCTGGAGAAACAGTTGATCGAGACCGCGCGCCGCTACAACATCCGGCTGGTCGGCCCGAACTGTCTGGGCATCATGCGCCCTTCCATCGGACTGAACGCGACGTTCAACAAGGGCGGTGCCAACACCGGTAATATCGCCTTCATTTCGCAGTCCGGCGCGCTGTGCACCGCGATTCTGGATTGGGCGCAGAGCAACGATGTCGGTTTCTCCAGCGTGGTATCGATGGGCTCGTCGACCGATGTGGACTTCGGCGAAATCCTCGACTACTTCATCTCCGACGCCAAGACCAGCAGCATCCTGATGTACATCGAAGGCATCCGCAATTCGCGCACCTTCATGAGCGCGTTGCGTGCCGCGGCGCGCATCAAACCGGTGATCCTGGTCAAGGTCGGCCGCCACGCGGCGGGCTCCAAGGCCGCGATGTCGCACACCGCCTCGCTGGTGGGCGCGGACGATGTGTTCGACGCCGCGGTCAGCCGCGTCGGCGTGGTGCGCGTGCAGACCATCACCCAGCTGTTCACCGCGGCCAAGGCGCTGTCCTGCGGCTTCCGTCCGGTGGGCAACCGCCTCGCCATCGTCACCAACGGCGGCGGGCCGGGCGTAATGGCGACCGACCGCGCGGCCGACCTAGGGTTGGCGATGGCCACACTGTCCGACAGCACCATCGAATACCTGAACAAATACCTGCCGCCGAACTGGCCGCACAGCAACCCGGTGGACATCATCGGCGACGCGCAGGCAGATCGTTACCATCATGCGGTGAAGGCCTGTCTCGAAGACGACAACGTCGACGGCGTGCTCGCCATCCTCACGCCGCAGGCGATGACCAAGCCGCTGGAATCGGCGCAGGCGCTGATCGAACTTTCCAACACGCACAGCAAGCCGCTGCTGACTTGCTGGATGGGCGAGACTCAGGTCGCGGAGGCGCGCACCGCATTTGCCCAGGCGCACAAGCCACATTTCCGCACGCCGGAACCGGCGGTCGAGGTGTTCTCGCACCTGTCCGCCTATTACCGCAACCAGAAGCTGCTGATGCAGATGCCCGGCCCCTTTGCGCATCACGTCGAACCGGATGTGGAAAGCGCGCGGCTGATCATCGAAGGCGCGATGCAGGAGCATCGCAAGGTGCTGACCGAGATGGAATCCAAGGCCTTGCTGTCGGCCTTCCATATTCCCGTCGCCAAGACCATGGTCGCGCACTCGCCCAACGAAGCGCTGCTGATCGCGCAGCAACTGGGCTTCCCGGTGGCGATGAAGGTCAATTCGCACGACATCACCCACAAGAGCGATGCCGGCGGCGTGATGCTCAATCTGGGCAATGCGCATGAAGTCCGCGCTGCCTACCAGCACATCCACGACAACATCCAGCGCAATCGCCCCAACGCCAAGATGGACGGCATTTCCATCGAGCCGATGATCGTCAAGCCGAATGGACGCGAGCTGATGATAGGCGTGACCAGCGACCCGGTGTTCGGCCCCGTGATCACCTTCGGCGCGGGCGGCACGGCAGTCGAAATCATGGGCGACCGCGCCGTAGCACTCCCGCCGCTGAACAATTTTCTGGTCAAGGACCTGATTCAGGGAACGCGCATCTCGAAGATGCTGGGCGCGTTCCGCAACATGGCGCCGGCCAACATGGAGGCGCTGGAAGACGTGCTGCTGCGCGTCTCGGAAATGCTCTGCGAATTGCCGCTGCTAAAGGAGATGGACATCAATCCGCTGATCCTCGACGAGAACGGCGCATTGGCGGCCGATGCGCGCGTGGTGGTGGAGTATCGCCAGCCCAGCGCCGACCGCTACGCGCACATGGCGATCTATCCCTACCCCACCCACTTGGTCAACCAGTGGCAGCTCGCCGATGGCACCGACATCACGATCCGTCCGATCCGCCCGGAAGACGCGGAGCTGGTGCAAAAATTCGTGCACGATCTGTCGGAAGAGTCCAAGTATTTCCGCTTCATGAACAGCATGCAGGAACTCACCGAGACCATGCTGGTGCGCTTCACCCAGATCGATTACAGCCGGGAAATGGCGCTGATCGCCGTGACGCAGGAACAGGATCACGAAATCGAACTCGGCGTCGCGCGCTACGCGATCAACCCGGACGGCGACACCTGCGAATTCGCGCTGGTGGTGGCGGATAACATCACCGGCAAGGGACTGGGGCAAAAGCTCATGGTCTCGCTGATGGAAGCCGGTCGCGCCAGCGGCCTGAAAACGATAGAGGGCGAGGTGTTGAAAAACAACCACAACATGCTCAAGCTCACCAACCGCCTGGGCTTCAGCAGTAAAACCAGCGACGACGATCCGGGTATCGTCAAGGTGAGCAAAGCGCTGTAACTTCGTGCGAATCGCGCATGAGAGATAAGGGGGGACGGACATGACCGCAATCGACGGACACATCGCCTTGGTCACACTGCTGGCCGCACTTGCGGGCGGGCTCGACAACCCCAAAGGCAACTGGACCGAGATCGACATCCAGCTGCCCGCCGCTCAGCAAGTTCAGCAAAAACTGAACCGACAGGGCTATCTGACCGACAGCGCCATCCCGTCTGCACACGAGAAAATCTCCCCCGCCGACTTTTTCCGCATCGTCGAGATCGCACCCAAAGCCATCCTCGCCCCCGACGCGCTGAAAACACCGCCTGCCGGAACGGTCACGCTGCTGCATATCAAGGTCGGCGACGGACAGGATTACTATTTCGTCGGCGAACAGGAACGTTTCAAGGATCGCAACGCACAGGAAATCTGGAACATCCTGCGCCATTACCGTAACTCAAGAGAATAAACATGACTACACCAGCCGACAAAGCCCCCCGTCGCCCCCGCCAACCGCGCGCTCCCAAGGTCACCGCGAGAACGGTCGCACAGGGCGACATCTCGCCCGAACAGAGCCGCGAAGGCATAGATAACTTCGTCGTGAACGAGGCAGTCGACGCCGCCACGCTCGCCAAGACCATCGCCGTCGAGGACATCGTCGCCACGCTGGGCCAAGCCGGCGCCCCCAGCCTCGCGAAGTCGCTGGAGGCGATCATGGCCGGCGCTTCGCCGGAAGACGCCGCGATCCTGCGCAAGGCGCTGCTGCAACAGCCGGTCACAAGAGGCCCCACCCACCCGGACGACGAACTCGCGGACAATTGGCGCGAAGGCGGCTACCCCTACAAGAACCTGATGTCGCGCAGGACCTACGAGAAGCAGAAATATTCGCTGCAGGTCGAACTGCTGAAGCTCCAGGCCTGGGTCAAGGAGACTGACCAGAAGGTCGTCATCGTGTTCGAGGGCCGCGACGCCGCCGGCAAGGGCGGCACCATCAAGCGCTTCATGGAGCACCTGAACCCGCGCGGCGCGCGCGTCGTCGCGCTGGAGAAACCCTCCGAGGTCGAACGCGGCCAGTGGTACTTCCAGCGCTACGTGGAGCATCTTCCCACCGCCGGCGAGATCGTGCTGTTCGACCGCTCCTGGTACAACCGCGCCGGTGTCGAACGAGTGATGAACTTCTGCACGCCGGACGAATACAACGAGTTCATGCGCCAGACGCCGGAGTTCGAGCGCAACCTGGCGCGCAGCGGCATCCACCTGATCAAGTTCTGGTTCTCGGTCAGCCGCAAGGAACAGCATCGCCGTTTCGAGGAGCGCAAGGTGCATCCGCTGAAACAGTGGAAGCTCAGCCCGATCGACCTCGCCTCGCTGGACAAATGGGACGACTACACCAAGTCCAAGGAGGCCATGTTCTTCTACACCGACACCGCCGATGCGCCGTGGACCGTGATCAAATCGGACTGCAAGAAACGCGCGCGCCTGAACGCGATGCGCTACATCCTGCACAAGCTCCCGTACGACAACAAGGACATCGCCCACCTCTCCCCGCTCGACCCGCTGCTGGTCGGCCGCGCACACGTGGTGTACGAACAGGGCGAGAACGTGAACGCGCTGCTATGACCGACATGAGCGAACCGTCCGATCTGATTATGCTGCGCGACAAACTGCGCGCCTTCGCCGCAGAACGCGACTGGGAGCAATTCCATTCGCCGAAAAATTTGAGTATGGCGCTGATGGTGGAAGTCGCCGAACTGATGGAGCATTTCCAGTGGCTGACCGAATCGCAGTCGGCCGCACTGCCGCCGAAAACGCAACAGGAGGTCGGCGAAGAACTGGCCGACTGCCTGCTGTATCTGGTGCGCCTATCCGACCGGCTGGGCGTGGACCTGCGCACAGCCGCGCTGGAAAAACTGGATAAGAATGCCGCGAAATACCCGGCTGAGCAAGTGCGCGGCAGTTCGAAGAAATACACGGAATACTGAAGCGGGCCTATCGCTTCCGGACGTGCAGCTCCGGATTCCGGATAAGCGCGTATTCCAGCGCATTAGCCAGGCTGTCGACCAGCGCGGCTTGCAACTCAGGACTGAGATCATCGGCAGAATCGACCGTTGCCTGATAGGCAGCCAGCGAGACCTGATGCCCATCCACGTCGAACGCAGCCACATGAACCGCTGTTGGAGCGGTCCAATACTCGATGTTTACGGCCGCTCCGTTTTCAAGACGAAACTCATTCCGGTTTGTTTTGTGTCGGCTCATTTTGAATTCCTTTCCTCGATAGTTTAGTCGCGGCAGGGTCAGCGCCCCTTCGCCGGTTTGGATAGTGCCTGCATCTCGGCGAATCCGGCCGCCGCCTTCTGAACGTCGGCAGGGAAATCGGTTATATCCTGCACTTGACGCACCTCGATGATCTCGTTGTCGGAAGCCGGGCAAAGCGACGCCCACCCGATGGCTTCCTCCTTCGAACTTACCTGTATCATCCAGTAACCGCCGAGCGTCTCGCTCACCCTATCGAAGGGGCCGTAGGTCACCGTGGGCTTGCCCTCCGAGAACGCCACACGCGCCCCCATCGACGGCGGATGCAGACCATCGAGCGTGAGCAGCACCCCGGCATCCTTCAGGGATTTGTTGAATTTCATCATCCCCTCGACAGCCTCTGCTCCGGGCATCGCACCCGGTTCCGCATTCTCGTATCCCTTTGGGATCATCAGCATCATGAATCGCATGGCGGGGCTCCTTATGGTTCCAGCATTAAGCCGAAGTTCTGAAGACGCGCTCGACGGCGCTGACGCAAATCTTGAACCAGAAGCGGCCGATAAGAAATAAGCTGAATTGCTTAGGAAAACACTGATTAAGTCGTCATTTCCGCGAAAGCGGGAATCCAGCTTGTTGTTTTAACTGGGTTCCCGCTTTCGCGGGAACGACAAAACCATGCTTGTTCAGCGTTTCCTCTAATAGAGTGAGGCAATTGCACGATTTTCATCCTGAAAGTGCCCGACCGCCCGCACTCATTTTTTCGTCAGCCACTCCGCCATCCCTTGCCCCGCCGTCCTGCCGCTAGCGAAGCAGGCGGTCAGCAGGTAGCCGCCGGTCGGTGCCTCCCAGTCCAGCATCTCGCCGGCGCAGAACACGCCGGGAAGCGCCTTCAGCATCAGGCGTTCGTCCAGCGCCTCGAACGGCACGCCGCCGGCGCTGCTGATCGCTTCGGCCAGCGGACGCGGGGCGATCAGGCGTAGCGGCAGCGCCTTGATCGTCGCGGCCAATCGAACTGGATCGTTCATCTCCTCCGCGCTCAGCGCCTCGCGCAGCAGGTTGGCCTTGACACCCTTCAAGCCCAGGCGGCTTTGCAGGTGGCTGGAGAGCGAACGCGATCCGCGCGGATGAGCTACCTCAGTCTGCACGCGCTCCAGGCTCCAGTCCGGCAGCAGGTCGAGCAGCAGCACCACGTGGCCCGAGCGTTCGATCTCGTCGCGCAGCGCGGCAGACAGCGCATAGATCAGCCCGCCTTCGATGCCGTGTTCGGTGACGACGCATTCGCCGCGCTGCATCGCACCGCCGGCGGCGCATGCCGCGACAGACTTCAGCGGCTCGCCGACGTAGCGACTGCGGAAGTGCGGGCTCCATTCGATATCGAAGCCGCAATTGGACGGGCGCAACGGCGCGATCTCGATGCCGCGCTGCGCCAGCCAGGGCAACCATGCGCCGTCCGAGCCGAGCTGCGGCCAGCTGCCGCCGCCCAGCGCGAGCACGACGCCGTCAGAATGAACGATTTTCACGTTTGCCCCCTCTCCCGCTTGCGGGAGAGGGTTGGGGAGAGGGGAATGCTGCGTTTCAAAACGCAACGCGCCGTCGGCATCCCAACCGCACCAGCGATGGCGCGCATGGAAGCGCACGCCCTGCTCGCGCAGACTATGCAGCCAGGCGCGCAGCAGCGGCGCGGCCTTCATGTCTGTGGGGAAAACGCGACCGGAACTGCCGACGAAGCTTGCTATGCCGAGCCCTTGCATCCATGCTCGTAACTCTTGGGGTGGAAAGGCGCGCACCAGTGGTTCGACCTGTGCGCGGCGCGAGCCGTAGCGCGAGAGCAGGTCGTCCAGCGGCTCAGCATGGGTGATATTCATGCCGCCCTTCCCCGCCATCAGGAACTTGCGGCCCACGCTGGGCATCGCGTCGTAGACATCGACCCGCACGCCGCGCTGCGCCAGCACCTCCGCCGCCATCAGCCCGGCGGGGCCGCCGCCGATAATTACGACATTCGGATTCATCCCAGATAATCCATCAGGCCGTCATTCCGGCGCATAACCAGCGACTTGGCTGGCGTTGTTTGCCAGCTTAGTCGAATGGCTAGTAGTTCCATCAGGCCGGAATCAGACAGTTCGAAAATGCCCCGCGTTAGCGGGACGACACCTTGGCTTTGTCTGCTTCGCAGCATGTTTTTTATGACTGGATTCCGGCCTGCACCGGAATGACATAACTTCGAATATCGCCTGTCCGGGTTCATCGACTTAAGCTCAGACCACCGCCACCCGCGCCGCGCCTTCGCGCATTTCGCCGACAACCGCAGCCTGTTCGAAGCCGGCATCCCTGAAGCAACGCAGCACTGCATCCGCCGCTTCGGGGGCGACGCTCACCAGCAAGCCGCCGCTGGTCTGCGCATCGGCCAGCAGGCGGCGCTGCCAGGTTTCCAGTTCCGGTGCGAAGTCCAGGTCTTGGCCGTAGCTCGCGAGGTTGCGGTCGATGGCGCCTGGGCCTATGCCCTGTTGCGCCAGCGGCAAGGCTTCGGACAGCACCGGCACTTGGTCGAACTTCACTTCCGCGCCCAGCCCGGAGCCGCGACACACTTCCAGCAGATGGCCGAGCAGGCCGAAGCCGGTCACGTCGGTCAGCGCGTGTACACCGTCCATCGCGGACAGCGCGCTGCCGACGACATTTAGCTTGGTGGTCGCGGCGATCATCTGCGCGTAGCCTTCCGGCGAGAGCATGTCCTTCTTCAGCGCGGCGGCCAGCACGCCCACGCCGATTCCCTTGCCGAGGATCAGCACGTCGCCCGCTTGTGCCGCGCAATTCATCTTCAAGCGGTCAGGATGCACGACACCTATCGCCACGAGGCCGTAGATCGGCTCGACCGAGTCGATGGAATGTCCGCCCGCGAGCGGAATACCCGCCGCTTTGCACACCGCTTCGCCGCCTTGCAGGATGGATCGTATGGTCTCGACCGGCAGCTTGTTGATCGGCATGCCGACGATGGCCAGCGCCATGATGGGTGTGCCGCCCATCGCATACACGTCGGACAGCGCGTTGGTCGCGGCGATGCGGCCGAAGTCGAACGGGTCGTCCACGATGGGCATGAAGAAATCGGTGGTGGCGATGATCGCCTGCTGGTCGTTCAGGCGGTACACCGCCGCGTCGTCGCTGGTCTCGGAGCCGACCAGCAGGTCGGGGAACGGCAGTTTCGCCTTCGCTTCGCCCAGTATTTGTTGCAGCAGTCCCGGCGCGATCTTACAGCCGCAGCCGCCGCCGTGAGACAATTGGGTCAACTTCACTTCAGATGCATTCATTACCTTACCCGACTATGCTTTTCAAAACCGCGAACCTATCACAGCTGGCCGAGTTTGACGAAATTATCGACGTGCGCACGCCGTCCGAGTTCGCCGACGACCATATCCCCGGCGCGATCAACTGCCCGGTGCTGTCGGACGAGGAGCGCATCACCGTCGGCACGCTGTACAAACAGGTCTCGCCGTTCGAGGCGCGCAAAGTCGGCGGCGCGCTGGTCGCGAAGAACATCGCACGCCATCTGGAAACCGTGTTCCACGACAAGCCGAGATCCTGGAAACCGATGGTCTATTGCTGGCGCGGCGGCCAGCGCAGCGGCGCGATGAGCATCATCCTCGCGCAGGTCGGCTGGATGGCACACAAGCTGGAAGGCGGCTACAAGACCTACCGTCGCGACGTGCTGGATCAGTTGGAGACGCTGCCGCAGCAACTTGACTACCGCGTGGTCTGTGGCCCGACCGGCTCGGGCAAGAGCCGCCTGCTCGCGGCATTGGCGGAGACCGGACATCAGGTGCTCGATCTGGAAGGACTGGCGCGGCATCGCGGCTCGGTGCTGGGCAATCTGCCGCAACAGCCGCAGCCGTCTCAGAAATGGTTCGACAGTCAGTTGCTGCTAGCCCTGCGCGAACTCGACCCGGCGCGCCCGGTGTACGTAGAATCGGAAAGCAAAAAGATCGGCAGCGTCGCCCTGCCCGCCTCGCTGTTCGACGCGATGCACGCAGCCGATTGCCTGGTGGTTGAAACGCCGCTGGAGGTGCGCGTCGCGGGTTTGCAGGAAGACTACCTCCATTACGTCAACGACCCCGAGGCGCTGATCGCACAACTGCAATCGCTGCACCAGTTCCACGGCAGCGAGAAACTGCAGCACTGGAGCGAACTGATACACGCCGGAGACTACGCCGCCTTCGTCGAGGAACTGCTGACGCAGCACTACGACCCGACCTACTTCCGCTCCCTGACCAAACACTACCCGAAACTGCCCGAGGCGCAGACCTTGGCGCTGAACGACTTGTCGCACAGGGCCTTGTGCGAAGCCGCAAAACAACTGTAGGGGCGCGATTTAACCAGCGACTTAGCTGGCGTTCTTTGACAGCTAAGTCGAATGGCTATGCAAAGCCATCGCGCCTCAGCAACTAGGAGGCCAGCTCGTAGGTCGTGTTAGGCCGCAGGCCGTAACCCGACGGATGAACAATTGCGGAGAAATGTCGGGTTACGCTACGCTAACCCGACCTACGGAACTTACGCTCATACCGAGCCACGTACCAGTCAGGCTCCACATTGCGGGAGCCGAAACCCTCAACCCTCGAACACCCACGCATCCATCGCCAGCATGCCCAAGGTCGTCACGCGGTTCAGGTGCCGCGCGCTGCGGATGTCGTCCGCCGCACCGAGCGCGACGAACAACGGTAGCAGATGTTCGTCGGTAGGATGGTTCTGCACGGCATGCGGCGCGCGACTGCGGTATTCGATCAATGCCTGCAAATCGCCCTCCTGTATCCGTGCCGCAACCCAGTCACGAAACTCAGTCACCCACGCAGGCGCGGGCTCTCCCTCCGGGTGCCGGAAGATAGCGCGCAGGTTGTGAGTGATCGCGCCGCTGCCGACGATCAACACACCCTGTTCTCGCAACGGGCGCAATGCGCGGCCCAGCGCTACATGCCATGCGGGGTCTCGATCCGGCTGCAGCGAAAACTGCGCAACAGGCACATCAGCCTGCGGATACATGAAGCTCAGCGGCACCCATGCGCCGTGATCGAGGCCGTGCGTATCGTCCAGTTGCACCGCGATACCGGCCTGCTGCAGCGCTGCAACGGCGGCCTCCGCCATCTGCGGTGCGCCGGGCGCTTCATAGCGCAACCGGTATAACTCGTCAGAAAAGCCGCTGAAGTCGTGTATGGTCTCGGGCCGCAAGGCGTGGCTGACGGTGGGCACTGCCGTTTCCCAATGCGCCGAGATCATCAGGATGGAAGAAGGCCTGGGCAGGTCCTCGCCTAGCCGCCGCCAGGCCGAGCCGGTCTCGCCGCCATCCAGCGGCAGCGAGGGCGCACCGTGAGAGAGAAACATAACCGGCATCATAGTCACCTCCTGATCGATGGAATCCCGGATCAATGCTAGCACGCCAGCACGCAGAAACGCTTGCGGCTAAAATGCAGGTCAAAATTCAGGAGCAATAACCATGGAATACCGGCAACTCGGCGACAGCGACCTGCGCATCTCGGCATTGAGCCTGGGCACGATGACCTTCGGCGAACAGAATGCCGAGGCGGAGGCGCATGCACAACTCGACTACGCGGTGTCGCGCGGCGTGAATTTCATCGACACCGCCGAGATGTACCCGGTCGCACCGCGCGCCGAGACGGTGCACCGCACCGAGAGCTATATCGGCGAGTGGCTCAAGCGACAGCAGCGCGACAAACTTGTCATTGCCACCAAGATCGCCGGGCCTGCACGCGGCTTTCAGTGGATACGCGGAGGCCCGCGCATCACCCGCGAACAGATCAATGCCGCAATCGACGCCAGCCTGCGCCGCCTGCAGACCGACTACGTCGACCTCTACCAGATCCACTGGCCGGACCGTTATGTGCCGATGTTCGGCGCAACCAGTTACGACATGACGCAGGAGCGCGACAGCGTGCCCGTCGCCGAACAGTTGCAGGCGCTGGCGGAGCTGGTCAAGGCCGGCAAAGTGCGGCACATCGGGCTCTCGAACGAGACGCCCTGGGGGGTGATGGAGTTCGTGCGCTGCGCGGAACAGCTGGGGCTGCCGAAGATCGTGTCGATACAAAATGCCTACCACCTGATGAACCGCACGTTCGAGAGCGGCCTCGCGGAAGTCTGCCGCCATGCGAACGTCGGCCTGCTGGCCTACAGCCCGCTGGCGTTCGGCCATCTCACCGGCAAGTATCTGAACGACCCGCAAGCGCATGGCCGCATCACGCTGTTCCCGAACTTCGGCCAGCGCTACAACAAACCCAACGTGCCCGCCGCCAGCGCCGAGTATGTGCGTATCGCGCAGGAAGCCGGACTCAGTCCGGCGCAGATGGCGCTGGCATTTGCGCGCACCCGCTGGTTCACCTCCAGCGTGATCCTCGGCGCGACCAGCCTGCCCCAGTTGAAGGAGAATCTCGACAGCATGGAGTTGCAACTGTCCGCAGAGGTGCTGGGGCACATCGAGGAAGTACATCGACGTTACCCGAATCCCGCGCCGTGACCGGCTGCCGGGGCGCGCGCGACTGGACAGGACGATGAGGCGCTCCGCGATCTCGCGGGTATAATCACAACCTAATTACAAGGCCGCCCGTCCGGAAAATTGGGCTCAACGCCGATGGCAGACAACTAGACCGGAAACAATGCAAAACCCGTTTTCTTCCTTGCGCACCAAAGACATCCTTCCCCTGCTCGGCTTCGCCCTGCTCTATGCACTTCTCGTCAGGCTGGTGCTGTCCTACCTGACAACGGACGGCAATATCTCTGCAGTGTGGATACCCAGCGGGCTGGGGGTCGCCGCGGTGCTGCTCGGCGGACGCAAATACCTGCTGCCGGTCTTTCTCGGCGCGCTGCTCGCCTACGTCGCCGCCGGCAGACCGCTGGTCGCCTCGTCGCTGGTCGCGCTGAGCAATATTGCCGAACCGCTGGTGGTTTTATGGCTGCTATCGCGTTCCGACCGGTTCGACCTGAAACTGGACAAGGCCAGGGATTACCTTTGGCTGGTAATCGCCGGGACGCTTGCTTCCGGCGTCGCGGCGGCGATAGGCGCATCCACGCTGCTGTCCAGCGGCATCGTCACCGCCGCCCAGTTCCCGCATGGCCTGATGCTGTGGTGGATGGGGAACCTGCTGGGCATCGTGCTGATCACGCCGCTGCTCCTGATCTGGCGCACCTGGCCGGGCGGCTGGTTCAAGACCCCGGCGCGCATGCTGGAGACCGGCGCGCTGCTCGCCACCTCGGTGCTGCTGGCGGGCATGATCTTCAACGGCTGGTTGAGCGAGTTGCTGGATCTGACGCAGCGCTCCCACCTGATGCTGCTGCCGGTGGCCTGGGCCGCGATCCGCTTCGGACGCCACGGCGTGTCGCTGTTGCTGCTGCAGGCCGCCCTGCAGGCATTGCTGGGCGCGATCGGCAGCACCGGACATTTCGCGAACGACATCGCCGAGACGGAACTGGTCAATTACTGGTCCTATGTGATGACCGGTTCGTTCGTCGGCATCGTCCTCGCCACGATATTCCACGAGCGCAGACAGAACGAGCGCCGGCTGGCCGAAAGCCAGGCGCAGATGCAGGCCATCCTCGACCATGCGCCGGTCGGCATCTGGCTGGTCGGCGCCGACGGGCGCTACCGCTTCGTCAACAAACAGTTCTGCGAGTCGGTCGGCATCCCGGAGCAAAGCTTCCTCGAAACCGACAACCTGCGCGAACTGATGGGCCGGGAAATGGCCGAAAACTGCCTGCACTCGGACCATGCATGCATGGAACAGGACAAGCCGCATGTCTCGCAGGAGACGATGACGCTGGCCGATGGGCGGCCGCATGTGCTGGAGATCACCAAGGCCAAGCTGCGCGACCGGGATGGAAAAATCACCGGTGTAATAGGCATATCGATGGACGTCACCGCGCGCAAGCAGGCAGAGGAGATGGTCTGGCGCCAGGCCAACTTCGACATGCTGACCGGCCTACCGAACCGACACATGTTCCGCGACCGGATCACCCTCGAGATCAGGAAATCGCAACGCAGCGGCATGACCATGGCGCTGCTGCTGATCGATCTCGACCGATTCAAGGAGGTGAACGACACGCTGGGCCACGACATGGGCGACAGGCTGCTGGTCGAGGCCGCCCAGCGCATCGTCGGCTGCGTGCGCGGATCGGACACGGTCGCCCGGCTGGGCGGCGACGAATTCACCGTCATCCTGCCAGAACTGGAGCACTCCGAGAGCATCGGCCGCATCGCGCAAAACATCATCGACAGGCTGACCGCGCCGTTCACGCTGGGGCAGGACGTCGCCTACGTCTCCGCCAGCATCGGCATCGCGCTGTATCCGGACGACGCCGCCGATATCGATTCGCTGCTCAAGCATGCCGATCAGGCGATGTATTTGTCGAAAGACCTGGGGCGCAACCGCTTCAGCTACTTCACCCCGGCGTTGCAGCAGAACGCGCAGAAGCGCCTGCACCTCACCAACGACCTGCGCAATGCGCTGGCAGGCGGGCAACTCCGGTTGCACTACCAGCCCATCGTCGAGCTGGCGACCGGCGACATCCACAAGGCCGAGGCGCTGGTGCGCTGGCAGCATCCGACGCTGGGCCTGATCGGGCCGGCCGACTTCATCCCGCTGGCGGAAGAGACAGGCCTGATCGTCGACATCGGCGACTGGGTGTTCCATCAGGCGGCCCACCAGAGCAAGCGCTGGCAGGTCAGCCACAATTCCGCATTCCAGATCAGCGTGAACAAGTCCCCGATGCAGTTCCGCAGCAACGAGTCCGCCGCGAGCACATGGCTGCCGCTGATGCAGGAACTGGGACTGGCCGGCCGCGGTATCTCGATCGAGATCACTGAAGGCCTGCTGCTGCACGCCGAGGGAAACACCAAGAGCAAACTGAGCGCCTACCGCGATGCCGGCGTGCAGATTGCGATCGACGATTTCGGCACCGGCTACTCCTCGCTGGCCTATCTCAGGGAATTCGACATCGACCACCTGAAGATCGACCAGTCCTTCGTGCGCAACATGGAGAACGATCCCGACTCGCTGGCGCTGTGCGAGGCGATCATCGTGATGGCGCACAAATTGGGATTGAAAGTCATCGCCGAAGGCGTGGAGACCGTGGCGCAGCGCGACCTGCTAAAAAATGCCGGCTGCGACTACGCGCAAGGCTATCTGTTTTCCAGACCGGTGCCGGCCGAAGAGCTGGAAGTGTTGCTAGAGCACAAAAGAAATCTCGAATGACGGAATGCCTCTCCCTGTGGGAGCGGCTTTAGCCGCGATGGAATCTCAGCTCTGCCCACATAACTCCATCACTTTGACGATTCACCGTAACGCAACTCGGCAAACTGCCGCTGCGCATCGCGCAACTCCTCGTCGGTCAGCAGCACCGGCCCGCCCGCCTGTAGCGCGCGCAAATACTGCTCGGCCAGCGTCTCGACCTCGACCGCGAGCTTGAACGCATCGGCCAGATTCTTGCCTGCCGCGATCATGCCGTGGTTCGCCATCAGGCAAGCGCGTCTATCCTGCATCGCCTCCAACACCGCATCGGATAGCGTCTGCGTGCCGAAGGTCGCATAGCCGGAACAGCGGATGCTGTCGCCGCCCGCCATCAGGATCATGTAATGGAATGGCGGGATGTCGCGGCGCATACAGGCCAGCGAGGTCGCCGCGACCGAATGGGTGTGGATCACCGCGCCGAACTCGGGGCGTGCGGCGTAGATGTCGCGATGGAACAGCCACTCGCTCGAAGGTTTGTAGCGACCTTGCGCCTTGCCCTGCCCATCGACGAACACGAGATCCTCGGCGTTCAGCCCCTCCGCACCCATGCCGGACGGCGTGATCAGCATGCCGTCGCCACAGCGCACGCTGAGGTTGCCGGACGAACCGCGGTTCAGGCCCTGCGTATCGAGCTTCTTCGCGACGCGCGCGAGCTCGCCGCGCAATTGGTTTTCATTCATTTTTAAAAATCCTTCTGTCCACGAAAGACACGAAACTCACGAAATAAAAACCAACCCATCATCCATGAGCCCATGACAAATGAAGGGGCATCACGATCAATCTTCATTGAACCTTTTCGTGTTTTTCGTGAATTTCGTGGACGATTGTTTTTCAGGTTTATCGCAATTTATCCATCGCCTGCGGATTCGCCGCGACCACGCCGCGTTCCGTAATCAGCCCGGTCACCAGCCGCGCGGGCGTCACATCGAAACCATAGTTCGCCGCGCGCGACCCGGTCGGCGTGACCTGCACCGTGCGCACCTGACCGTCTTCGCACAGCCCAGCGATATGGGTCACCTCTTCCTGCGCGCGCTCCTCAATGGGAATCTCCTTCACGCCGTCGTTCAGCGTCCAGTCTATCGTCGGCGTCGGCAGGCCGATGTAGAACGGCACATTGTTGTCGTGCGCAGCCAGCGCCTTCAGATAGGTGCCGATCTTGTTGCAGACATCGCCGGTCGCCGTCACCCGGTCGGTGCCGACGATGGCCATGTCCACCAGCCCGTGTTGCATCAAATGTCCGCCCGCGTTGTCCACGATCACCGTGTGCGGCACGCCGTGCTGCCCCAGCTCCCACGCGGTCAGGCTCGCACCCTGGTTGCGCGGACGCGTCTCGTCCACCCACACATGCAGCGGGACGCCCGCGTCGAACGCCGCATAGATCGGAGCCAGCGCCGTGCCCCAGTCCACCGTCGCGAGCCAGCCCGCGTTGCAGTGCGTCAGCACGTTGACCACGCCGCTGCGCCCTTCGCGCTGCTTCTGCTCATGCATATCGCGTATCAGTTCCGCACCGTGCCGCCCGATGGCAGCGTTGATCTCCACATCCTCGTCGGCGATGCGCGCGGCTTCCCGCCAGGCCGCCTCGGCGCGCTCGGATTCCGGAAGCGGCGCAAGTAACGCGCGCATGCGCTCCACGCCCCAGCGCAAATTCACCGCCGTCGGCCGCGCCGCCAACAGCACGCCGCAACTCGCCTCCAGCGCCGCATCCGACGCGTGATGCTTCATCGACAACGCCACGCCGTAAGCCGCCGTCACGCCGATCAGCGGCGCGCCGCGCACCCACATGTCGCGTATCGCCCGCTCCGCATCGCGCATGTTCTCCAGCCGCACCGTGACGAACTCGTGCGGCAGCCGGGTCTGATCGATGATCTCCACCGCGTGGTCTGCGGTGGGCCAGATGGTGCGATAGGGTTTACCGTTGATTTTCATGATGCCCTCGTAGGGGCGCGATTCATCGCGCCCAGATTTGTTGCCATTCCAAAAAGGGCGCGATGAATCGCGCCCCTTACATCAATTGTCGCAATCTCGTAGGTCGGGTTAGCGCAGCGTAACCCGACGCATTTCGTCATCAATCCGCTTCGTCGGGTTACGGCACAAAGCGCCTAACCCGACCTACGTTTAGTCGCCCTCGAACTCGCAGAGGGCAAACACCTTCTGCCCCATCTTTTCCAGCCTCGCCCTGCCGCCGATGTCCGGCAGGTCGATGACGAAGCAGCATTCCACCACGATGCCGCCCATGTCTTCGATAAGCTTCACGGCGGCTTCGGCGGTGCCGCCGGTGGCGATCAGGTCGTCCACCAGCAACACGCGGTCGCCCTTCTGGATGGCGTCGGTGTGGATCTCGATGCGGTCGGTGCCGTATTCGAGTTCGTAATCGCGGCCTATGGTCTCGGCGGGCAGCTTGCCCTTCTTGCGGATGGGCACGAAGCCTTTTTCCAACACGTAGGCGACCGGCGTGCCGACGATGAAACCGCGCGATTCGATGCCAGCGATCTTGTCTATCTTCATGTCCTTGTAGCGATGGGCAATCTCCTGCACCGTGGCGCGCAGGCCGATGGGGTCTTTCAGCAGCGTGGTGATGTCGCGGAACATGATGCCCTGATGGGGATAATGCGGGACGGTGCGAATTCTGGATTTGATAGGCATGGTGGTTTCCTTGTTGTCAGGCAAAGGCACGGCGCGCCGTGCCCCTACGGGTTAATTTTTAAGCATGCGCCCCGCAACGGCGGACAGCTTCGCCACCAGCGCGGGATCGCGGGCTTCGGGGGCGGTGAGGATCGCGTGCTGCAGCGCGCTGCGGCAGCCGCATTGGCAGGCTGCGGCGTCGCCCTGCACCAGCGGGGCGACGTGCTTCACCAGCGTGCGCGCCTTGTCGGCGTTTTCCAGCAGCACCTTGACGATGGCGTCCACGGTGACGTCGTCGTGGTTGGGATGCCAGCAGTCGTAGTCGGTGACCATAGCGACGGTGGCGTAGCAGATCTCGGCCTCGCGCGCGAGCTTGGCTTCGGGCATGTTGGTCATGCCGATCACGTCACAATTCCACGAGCGATAGAGTTCCGATTCGGCGAGGCTGGAGAATTGCGGGCCTTCCATCACCAGGTAGGTGCCTCCGCGCGACACGGCAATGCCGGCTTGCTGCGCGGCGGCGTAGAGATGCTCGCCCAGGCGTCCGCACACCGGGCGCGCCATCGATACGTGAGCGACCAGGCCGTTGCCGAAGAAGCTTTTCTCGCGCGCAAAGGTGCGGTCGATGAACTGGTCGACGATGACGAAGGTGCCGGGTGCCAGGTGTTCGCGCAGCGAGCCAACGGCGCTGACCGAGACGATGTCGGTTACGCCGATGCGCTTCAATGCGTCTATGTTCGCGCGGAAGTTGATGTCGGTCGGCGACAGCCTGTGTCCTCGCCCGTGGCGCGGCAGGAAGGCGATGGGCTGGCCGTTCAACTCGCCGATCAGCACCTCGTCGGACGGTTCGCCGAACGGCGATTCCGCCTTCACCCAGCGCGTGTTCTCCAGTCCCTCGATGTGGTAGACGCCGCTACCGCCGATGATACCCAGCATGTTTCCTCCCATTTTGTTTTTCTTGAAATGCGGCGGGCAGAGCCCGCCCCTACTTACTTTTCAAACCACAACCGGAACACGCGCGGTCAGCGCGCACATCAGCTCGTAGCTGATCGTTCCGGCGGCGGTCGCCACTTCTTCTATCGGCATGCCCTCGCCCCACAGCGTGACCGGCGCACCGACGCCGGCCTGCGGTAATGCGCTCAGGTCCACGCACAGCATATCCATCGAGACTCGTCCCAGCGTGCGCGTGCGCTGCCCGGCAACCAGCACAGGCGTGCCCGTCGGTGCGGAACGCGGATAGCCGTCGGCGTAGCCGCAGGCGACGATGCCGATGCGCATCGAGTGATCGGCGCGAAACAGCGAGCCGTAGCCGACCTCGTCGCCGCTGCGCAGTTCCTGCGTCGCGATGATGCGGCTGGTCAGGGTCATCACGGGACGCAGGCCGAGTTCGGCTGCGGTCTTGTCGGCGAACGGCGATGCGCCGTAGAGCATGATGCCGGGACGCACCCAAGTGCCGTGGGTTTGCGGATAACGCAACAGCGCGGCGGAATTCGCCAGCGAACGCGGCAGGCGGTATGCGCCCGCAGCCGCATTGAATAATTCGAGTTGTGCGGAGACGCCGCGCGCCTCGTCGGCGTTGGCGAAGTGCGTCATCAGCGTAATCTCGCGCACCGCGCCGTGACGCCCCAGACGTTCAAGCACCTGCCCCAGTTGCTGCGGCGCGAAGCCCAGGCGGTTCATGCCGCTGTTGATCTTGAGCCAGACATCCAGCGCACCGCGACGGGGATAGGCGTCCAGCAGATCGATCTGCCAGTCGCTGTGGATCACGCATGCGATGTCGTATTCGGCGAGCAGCGGCAGGTCGTCCGCCGCGAAGTATCCTTCCAGCAGCAATATCGTCTGACGATAGCCCGCCTCGCGCAGGCGTATCGCGTCCTGGATGTCCAGCAGCGCAAAGCCATCCGCTTCGGACAGCGCCTCGGCGACGCGCAGCAGGCCGTGGCCGTAGCCGTTCGCCTTGATCACCGCCATCGTGCGGGTAGCCGGAGCGGCGCGGCGCGCCACCCGGAGGTTGTTGTTCAGGGCGTCAAGATCGATGCGGGCGAGTATCGGGCGGGGCATGAAAGCGGGGCTATGGCAAGCGTTCGGGGACAAATGTTTCAGATAGGCGCGAATGATAGCAGGGGCAACACTTTCGTGTTATAAAACGGCCTGATAAAAAAAGTCCTGTTGAATGAATCCCGGTTTCTACATCATCCTTGCGGCGCAGTTCTTGTGGCTACGGCCAGACTGCTCCGCAGCCTTTAACGTGCTGCGCACATTAGCCTCCGCCGAAAGAACATGAATCGCGGCTTCTACATTATCCTTTCCGCGCAGTTCTTGTCCGCGCTCGCAGACAACGCCCTGCTGTTCGCCGCCATCGCCCTGCTACGGGATCTGAGCTCGCCGGCCTGGCATACGCCGGTGCTGCAGCAGGGATTCATTTTCTCCTACATCGTGCTGGCCCCGTTCGTCGGCGCGTTCGCCGATTCGCTGCCCAAGGGCCGCGTGATGTTCATCAGCAATCTGATCAAGCTGGCAGGTTGCGTCGCGATGCTGATCGGCGTCCATCCGTTGCTGGCCTACGGCCTGGTCGGACTGGGCGCTGCGGCCTATTCGCCGGCGAAGTACGGCATCCTCACCGAATACCTGCCGCCCAACCAACTGGTCAAGGCAAATAGCTGGATGGAGGGCTTGACCGTCGCAGCCATCGTGCTCGGCGCGGTCGTCGGCGGCATCCTGATCAGCCCCGCGCTGGCCGCGCCGCTGGTGGAATCGCTGAACATCCCGATGATAGACAGCATCGGCAAGCTGGCCATCGCCGCAATCGTGCTGATCTACCTCGTCGCAGCACTGTTCAACCTGTACATCCCGCATGTGCCTATCGAGCACAAGCCGTTCAGCCGCAACCCGGTCGCGCTGATCCAGGATTTCACCCACTGCTTCAAGTTGCTGTGGAAGGACCCGCTGGGCCAGGTGTCGCTGGCGGTGACCACGCTGTTCTGGGGCGCGGGCGCAACACTGCGTCTTCTGCTGATCGGCTGGGCCGCCATCGCACTGAACTACGACCTCGGCCAGGCCGCGAAGCTGACCGCATGGTTCGCGATCGGCATCGCCATCGGCTCGGTGCTGGCGGCGAAGTACATCAAGCTGGAGCATTCGGTGAGGGTCCTGCCGGTCGGTATCGCAATGGGCGTGGTCGTGCTGATGATGATCCCGATCACCGACAGCACGCTGGCGGTGCTGCTGCTGATCGTCATGGGCGCGATGGGCGGTTATTTCGTCGTGCCGATGAACGCGCTGCTGCAACACCGCGGCCACCTGCTGATGGGCGCAGGCCGCTCGATCGCGGTGCAGAACTTCAACGAAAACCTGAGCATCTTCGCGATGCTGGGCCTGTATGCGGTGATGCAAAAGATGGAACTGCACATCTACATCATCATCGCCGTGTTCGGCCTGCTGCTGTCCGGGATCATGGCCGCGCTGTACAAGCGGCACGGGCACGATCAGGATAAAGGGCAGATGTAGGGGCACAAGAAACTTTTTTATGCGGACACCCGCACGGCGTGCCATACCCTTGTGGGATTGATACGATTCGCCGAGAGGGCACGGCACGCCGTGCCCCTACGCACCGTCCCGATATCACCGCCCCGATGTCCGATCCGGGTGCAACACATCCTCTTCCCAACGACGCGGATTATCGATAATGTATTCGGCAATTTGCCGGTAATCCGCCTCGTTGCGGATCACATGTTCGTAATAGTTTCGTTGCCAGATAGAAACGCCGGGTGATTGGCGGATTCCGTTGATGTGTTTTGTAACCGCCGATTTGAATGCGCGAACGATAGTGGGCAACGATCCCGGCATCGATTGTCCGAATCGTTCCGTAGGGGCACGGCGTGCCGTGCGGCTGCCCGCACAAATGCCTTTCGTGCCCTCTGGGCGAGCCATCCCCTCGCGGCGAACCTCATCATCCACAAGGGCACGGCACGCCGTGCCCCTACGGAGGTCATCATCGATAATCAGAATCCCGTGAAAATGGTTGGGCATCACCACGAATTCGCCCAATTGAATTCCGGAACGAATTTCTGCGGTCTTAATCCATTCGTTTTGTACCGCACAGCCATAGCCGTTCAGCGCCATTTCACCGTCAGCAATATCGCCAAACAGGCATTTCCTGTCCTGTGCGCAAACGGTGATGAAATAAGCGCCTGCTTGCGAATAGTCGTAGCCTTGCAGACGGATGCTGTGGCGGTGGCGAGAATCGTGGCACAACATATCGACCCGTAGGGGCACGGCGTGCCGTGCGGGTGCCCGCACAAAAGCCTCTCGTGCCCTACAGCCCCCCTAGCGACTTCTCGAACTCCTCCACCGGCACAGGCCTGCTGAACAGATACCCCTGATAAGCCTCACAGCCGTGGCGCTTCAGGAACAGGCGCTGCTCATCGGTTTCCACACCTTCGGCGACGACATTCAGGCCGAAGTTTTCCGCCAGATCCAGGATCGTGCGCACCATCACCGCATCGCTGCTGTCGGTGGCGATGTCGCGCACGAA
>Ga0172379_10002437_pt1 | contig 32824 bp, 30 predicted proteins | sample GrowelOW334metaG_FD_119756 | JGI IMG/M metagenome (GOLD analysis project Ga0172379, IMG submission 119756) | Groundwater microbial communities from an aquifer near a municipal landfill in Southern Ontario, Canada - Groundwater well OW334 metaG | ecosystem: Environmental > Aquatic > Deep...
CCGTTTGAATATGTTCTCCCTCTAAACGCTATGCCTTGTCCAAACCCATTGTATGGTTGAGCTGCGGTATTTGCTGTTTCTAGCGTAAGGACATCGATAACGGTTGTCCTTCCGGGAGCTGTGCCATCTGATGAAAAATCATAACTATGCAAACGAGAAACTGGACTTACCGTACCTACACCCACCTTCCAGCTCGTAGAAGATGCGTAAAGATTCGAACCAGAAAGAAGCCAGACACCCGATGCACCAGTTGAAACTGAATCTACATAACTACGATTTGCAGCATCAGTTGCCGCGATTGGAGTACCAAGATTCTGAATACGTCCCGTATTCATATCAGCAGAAATTGCACTTGTAGGAGCGACCTCTAAAGGAAAAGCGAGAGTCGTGGTTGCGATACCTACATACCCTGAACTATTGAGAGCAATACCCACATTTCCAGAAGCGCTTCCAGCGGTTGCTCCATATCTTAAGGTTAATATCCCAACATTATTCATAATGGCGTATGTATTTGATCCGTTTTCAAAAAATAGTCGCCCACTGTTGGTCGTATCAGAAGAATCAGGACTTAATAAAATACCATTTGCACCACTCGCAGACACGTCCAATCTACTAGAAGGAGTAGATGTTCCTATACCAACATTGCCGGCAATATAAGTAGTCCCATCATTCGCTATCGACATCTTTACTAAACCATTAGGACCCACTCCACTCGCCACATAATCCTCTCTAAAAACACGTAACTGTCCGCTCGAATTATCAATATTCCACAAATTACTATCATTACTGGCTACTAAAGTTAACCTTCCATTAGTCCCCCAATCAATACGCGTCTGACCCATAACATGCAGGGGACTTCCAGGTGTTGTTGTCCCTATACCAACATTGCCACCACCCAAAAGGGTCATCAAATTACTAGAAAACACACCAGCAGAAGTGTATTTATCAATCGATAGTCCGCCTTGAGTACCTTCTCTACTTAGCACTGGCATTACAGCACCTCCATCTGGTCCAATACCAAACTTACCAAAACCATCCATTTGAAATTTAACTACTGGGGTTGTGGTACCAATACTCACTCTTGTGCCATTATCATATAAAAGCGAATTACCAAGTGTATTCGCGGTTGCAAATTTTGGAACATAATTTGGAGTTCCTGTAATTCCTGTTGTCACAGAACTATCGACATAGCTTTTTGTTGCGGCATCAGCTGCAACAAGTGGAGTACCGAGATTTACAATACGCCCAGTGTTCATATCGGCAGAAACACCGCCCGTAGGAGCTATATCAAGAGGATACGAAGGAGTGGTAGTACCGATGCCGACATTTCCACTTCCTTTCACAACAAATTTTTCCCAACCACTCGCACCAGACGATCCCACCGTGAGTAAATTTGAATTTACATCAGGAGTCGCATTGTATCCTCTTATTATTGCTAAGCTATCTCCACTATTAAGAGTATTTCCATATATTCTTAAATTTCCTAGTCCATAAATAGCATTTGATGTTCCAGCGGTTGCTACTTCTAATTTTCCATTTACAGGATTTGTTACTCCAATACCCACATTATAAGAGGTGCTGCTCGCATATAAATTTGAACCTGAAAGTGTCCAATATCCTACTGTAGAACCAGAACCTCCACCTACTACGCTATCAACATAATTTTTTGTTGCGGCATCGGCTGCAAACGTAGGACTACCAAGATTTGCAATACGGCCACTGTTCATATCTGCAGAAACTCCGCTTACAGGCACTACCGTAAGACGCGCAGTAGCTGCGGGAGTGGTGGTACCCATGCCGATGTTACCAGTACTTGTAATCTTAAATAAAGCATTTGAATTTTGGGCGGTAGTTGAATTATGAGACGCTAAACCTGTTTGTCTAGATATTATAAAACTATCAGAATCCGCATATGGTGAACCAATATACCATTCTTTCTGACTATTATTTTGATACAAAAACATACCCAATCCTCTATAATCAACGTCGGTATTGGCTTGTAGTATTAACCCCGCATCAGTATATCCAGTACTTCCCCCACTAATTCTTAAATAAGAATTGTTTACACTATATATATCTAAATTATAACTTGGGTTCGTCGTTCCGATACCAACATTTCCTGTATTCGAGTTATAGATAGCGGTGCTTGAAGCGGTCCATAAGTTGCCACCTGCTGCCGCAGTTGTTTGTGTTGAACCATCAGGAAAACGGAAACCACCCGTTGAAGAATAAACAGTACCCGCCACAGTCAAAGCATAACCGGGAGTGGTAGTCGCAACACCGACATTGCCAGTTGTGGTTATTCTCATTTTTTCAGAGAATGAGTTTCCTATTGTTGTCTCAGTGCCAAAGCGCATATTACCTACTGAATCCCACACCAAGGCGGCATCGTTAGATGCTCCAGAAAATCCACTCCATAAATAGGAGAAATTTGTAGCATCAAAATTTGATGTTCCATTTCTGGCACCAGCAGCCGCAGAATTACTTGAAGCCTGCAAGTTCATTGTCGGAGTTGTTGTCCCAACTCCTAAATTGCCACTAAAATACCCACCTCCATACACCGAAAGAGATTGAGGAAGTCCGGTTTTTGAAGACGTTGCTACACCAAGCGATGCAGGAAATGCATAAGAACCACTCCCTTGAGAAGTGCCAAATACTCCACTCGAAACGTCGCTCGCTGAAAGCCCTCCCGAAAGAGTGCTGCCGGCAATGGTCCCTGACACTTGAAGTGTCGAAGTTGCAGGATCACTTGGTTGAAGCCCAATACCCACATGACCTGCATTTGCACCATTTCCTTCAATAAAAAATCTTAAATTTCCTGAATTAGGAGTGAAACTCGGTCCAGGAATTTCCCAAATAGCGAGTCTTCCCACGGTACCTCCGCGTGAATACATAACCCACATATTTCCTCCCGTGCCCATATTTTTAAGAGCAAGGGCTGGATCAGTTGTAGAGGCAATAGTAAACAGACGACCGAAATTTGCATTTGTTGCATCACCATTTACCGTGATGCCTGTTGCAAGACCAAAACCAATATTACCACTTCCATCAATAGTAAGAGTCCCCCCTCCCGCACCCGCACTACCTGTCGGACCAGTCATAGCAAAGGCTTGGAAAAATGAGTAATGAATAATGAATAACGCAAATACAGCGAATAACGAATAACGAATAGAATTGCGAATGCTGAATAACGAATTAGACATCATGAATTATGAGTAAATTCCTTTGCTTTTTTATATCTCTTTTCACTATTCTCTATTCGTAATTCTTTATTCATTCTTTTCTCTATTTTTATGGAGTCACGATGAGCGCTCCTTTTATTTTTCCATTCGCGGGGCACACATCTCGACATTCGATTGCAAATGTTCCTACCGTATCTGTGGTAAGTGAGGCAGGCTTTGTCTCCCCTTTCTTTAATTTCAAATACATCTCAAGATACGGAATACTAAAATCATAATCACCATCAACCGCAGTTACTTTTAACTGTATGAAACTTTTATTTTTTACTGTAATTATTTCTGGAGAAAAACCATCTTTTGTCATTGATAACTCAAAAATCCCCGTTCCTCCCGTGAGTGCTTTTCCTGCCGAACCTCCAGTTTGTGGCGTTGAAGGAACTGCATCTTTGGGCACTTCTGGATTAAAAACATCAGCATTTTTTGAAGAGGTGCTTGTGGCATTAAAAAGACTATTCACCTTGGTAGAAGTTGCCACTTTTCCCGGTTCATTTTGATTTACATCACTCTTTGAGCGAATACCAAAAATTGAAACAAGTGCTACAAATAACACAAGTCCGGCAAGAATGTACATCTGCTTTCTTGTCATAGATTTATTATATCAGACCGAGAATGAAAAAAACCTGATAATTGACTAAATTAAGTACAAGTGGTTAGATGCAAATAGTTATTTCATTCTTTTTCTGGAGGTTTTATGGAATTCGGCGCGCTTGTTCTATTTGGAATCCTTTATTTTACGATTATCACTGGGATCCGCTTTGGGAAAAAACACATGCTCATTTCATTTATCCCCTTTATGAATAGAGTTCTTTTTTTCGTAATTCCAAAATACATCGTTGCTCTTGTTGTGTGCGCGATAGGATATTTCATCGACTACATCACTCTCGACATATTGTTGAGAATGATGACGATTACCACCTCATTCTTTGCTCTTTTTGTTCTCTGGGCATACCTTGCGTGGCACGCCGATCGCGCGCGACCACGGCCACGAATATAAACTTACACCGCTCTCTTCATGAGCGGTGTTTTTTGTTTCTCAAATCGCTATAATACATTATATGCATATGCGGATTTGGAAACTTATTTTTTGGCTTGTTATTGGCTTCACCATTCTTCTTGCACTCTCAACTCTTTTTGTAACATTGCGCGCGAGTGCTGCCACTAATATTAGTGCAACCACTACAGAGCACTTTGCATGGGACGACTCATCGGGCTGGTGGGATTTTTATTCTGGAAATTCAGTTCAAGTACAAGGAGCACAAATCGCTGGCTACGCAAACTCTTCTTCTGCTGGAGAAATGTCTCTTGATTGTGCCACAAGTCCTTCTGGTAATATTTGTGGTACCTCAAATTATGGTGTTTGTTATGGCCCCGGTCCTCACAATGTTGATGGCACATGTCCAAACGGTGATGCGGGCTCGTCTGGTGGAAACCTTACTGGATATGCATGGAATGACGTCATTGGTTGGGTAAGTTTCAATTGTGACCAAACAAACTATGGAGGATCAAACCAGTGTGGAACTTCGAATTATTCGGTGAATATCAGCCCAAGCAATGGCGATTTTACAGGGTATGCATGGAATGATCTTGTAGGATGGATTAATTTTAATTCTTCAAATGCTGGTGCCCCAACCTCTTCTCCGTATAAAGTGAAAACTACATATACTGCCACTTCGAGTGTTGCCACAATAATTTCTGATGTTATCGACACGCAAGTGGTAAGCGGCGCAACCTTGAATAGTCTTACCTGGAAAGGAACCTTAAATGCGAATAGTAAGGCGGGCGCAACTTATGTAGATTTTCAAATCGCGGTTTCAAATAATTCCGCTGGTCCATGGAATTTCATGGGACCAAGTGGCACAAGTGCTGATTATTATGCCGCAACCTGTGCAGCGAATTATCGAGGAGGTGTGGGCGATGGCGCTCCTGTGGATACTCCTATTTGTATTGATCCAACTCAGGTTACTAACATGCGTTATCTTAAATATCTTGTAAGACTTCGCAGTAACTTAATTCAAAACGATACTCCGCGCGTAGATGATGTCATTTTGAACTGGAGCAAGTAAGAGCAAAAATACTAATTTTTAATTATCAATTTCCAATGAAACTACTGAATACGCTATCGGGAAAGAAAGAAGAGATAATAAAACCGGAAGGGAGACCGCTGAATTTTTTTGTATGCGGTCCTACTGTCTACGACTATGCCCATATTGGACATGCGCGCACCTATATCGCGTTTGACCTTCTTGTGCGGTATCTTCGTGCACGCGGTTTTGATGTTTTCTATCTTCAAAATATTACCGATGTAGATGATAAAATAATCGCTCGGGCAAAAGAACGTGGCATTGCGCCTCAAGCACTCGCAGAAGAATTTGAAACTGCCCACAAAGAGGATATGACAAGTATCGGTATTACCTCGACCTCCGCATTTGCACGTGCAAGTGATTATATTCCTGATATTGTTCGCCAAATTGAAGCACTTTTTACAAAGGGACATGCTTACAAAATAGAAAACGATGGAGTCTATTTTGATATCAGTACTTTCCCCGATTACGGAAAACTTTCAAAGCGCACGGTAGCTCAAGCAGAAGATGCGGTCACTCGCATCGACGAAGGGATACAAAAAAGAAATCGTGGCGATTTCGCCCTTTGGAAATTTGTATCCGTTCTCCCCGATACTTTAGAAAAACGATTTATACTCGTGGATGGTGAACCCGCATGGAACACCTCACTCGGTTGGGGAAGACCAGGATGGCACATTGAAGACACTGCGATTACAGAACATTTCTTTGGTCCACAATATGATATTCATGGAGGCGCGGAGGATTTGAAATTTCCCCACCACGAAGCGGAAATCGCACAACAAGAAGCGGCATCGGGCAAAAAGCCGTTTGTCCGTATTTGGCTCCATACTGGCTTCGTACGTGTCGGAGGAGAGAAGATGTCGAAGAGTCTTGGTAATTTTCTTACTATCCGTGAATTCTTGAAAAGAAATACCACAGAAACGCTTCGCTGGCTCGTTGCCTCGCATCATTACCGCTCCCCCATTAATTACACCGATGAAACAGTTATGGCCGCGAGTCGGTCCCTTGATGCGTTCTATGAATTATTAGATAAATTTGCATTTATTGAGCAAACGAATAAGAGCACCGCTGCTTCACATGAGGAAATAAAAAGTCTTATTTCAACTACAAAGACTCAATTTACTACCTCACTTGAGGACGACTTCAATACTCCTGAAGCGATTGGTATGCTTTTCAACTTTATAAACGAACTTAAGCCAAAATTATGGACATTAAAGCCAAGTGAAGCGAAAGAAGCTTCATCTCCTCTTCTTTATGCACTTTCCCTCTTTGGTATCGCTTATGTCCACAATCCTATCCCACATGAAATAATGAAATTTGCCGAAGAACGAGAGTTATACAGAACTAATAAACAGTTTGCGAACGCTGATGACTTGCGAAAGAAAATATCTGCATTAGGATACAGTGTAGACGACACACCACTCGGTCCCTTCGTACGGAAAATGCCCACTGCATAAACGAGGTGTGTCGGCCCCTCGGACTATGCAAACTAAAAAACCAACTCTTCGTCTCCCTCCGCAAGATCTCGATGCTGAAATGTCAGTATTGGGAGCATTGATGCTCGACAAAAATTCAGTCATTCACGTAACTGACATTCTTACGCCAAATGATTTTTATCATCCTGGTCATCAGAAGATATACGAAGCAATACTAGAACTCTTCGAGCATAGTGAACCTATCGACATCTTGAGCGTTTCGCACAAGATGAAGAACAAAAAAACATTCAAGGACATCGGTGGCACCGACTATCTCACTGAACTTGTTTCGCGTGTTCCTACCTCCGCCCACGTAGAACATTACGCGAATATCGTCAAAGAAAAACACGTGCGTCGTGAACTTGTTGATGCATCTTCTAATATCAACGAACAGGCGCTCGACCATGCGGATTTTGAAACGCTTCTCGATGAGGTTGAACAAAAAATATTTAGCATTTCTCAGCGTTCACGCCCACAAAAATTCGCACATATTAAAGAAGGGCTTCCTGAAGCCTATGAACGCCTTGAAAAGCTTCATCAAGGTGAACACGGTTCACTTCGCGGTGTGCAAACACATTTCACAAAGCTTGATAATATCCTTTCTGGTTTCCAACGTTCTGATCTCATTCTTCTTGGTGCACGACCATCTACTGGTAAAACATCTCTTGCACTTGATATTGCACGCCAAGTCGCAATGACAGGAAAATCAGTTGGTGTCTTCTCTATCGAAATGTCCCGCGACCAAATCATCGACCGCTTCATTGCGAGCCAAGCACAGATTCCTCTTTGGCGTTTGCGTAGCGGACGCTTGAGTGGTGAACTTGAATTTGCACTTGTGCAGCAGGCACTTGATGAACTCTCAAAAGCACCAATCTATATTGATGATAGTTCGTCTCCGAGCGTGCTTCAGATGCGCTCTATCGCGCGCCGCCTTCAGCTCGAACAGGGCCTTGACCTTGTTATTGTAGACTACATTCAACTCATTAAACCACGCACGAATAGCGACAACCTTGTACAACAAGTGAGTGAAACTTCGCGTGGTCTTAAGGCGCTTGCCCGCGAATTAAATGTCCCCGTACTTGCGCTTTCACAACTTTCTCGTGATGTGGAAAAACGTGATGTAAAAATTCCCCGCCTTTCTGACCTTCGCGAATCAGGAAGTTTGGAACAAGATGCTGACGTCGTGCTTTTCCTCTATCGCGAAGAGAGAGAATTAAATGACCTCCCCACCGACCAACAAAATATTGTGAAAGTTATTATTGCAAAACATCGCAACGGTCCTACGGGTGCTATTGACCTTATGTTCGATGCAGAAAAAGCGAGTTTTAAAAATGTCGATGTGGCACACGTTCCTGAAGAATAATTATGCTTCCTGCACCTATTCAGCAATTTGTTCGCGTTTTCTCTCGTCTTCCCCTCCTTGGCCCTCGCCTCGCCACACGTCTTGCGCTTCATCTTATTAGTCTCGACCGTGCTTCATTTCAAGAATTGAAAAATGCGCTTATTCAGCTTGAGGCACTCGACCGATGCCCTCGCTGTTTTTTCCTCAAAAATGAGAATGCAAAACTATGTGATATCTGTGCCGACACGCGTCGCAATCCACGCATAATTGCAATTGTAGAAAAAGAAACTGACATTCTCTCGCTTGAAAAAACACACAAATTTAGCGGACATTACCTCATCCTTGGAGAGCTCCCCGAAAAAGGGGTGTTAGAGAATGTGCAGAAGCTTCGCCTTCAACACCTTCGCACACGCATTACTCAAGAATTAAACGGGATGGCTGACGAGATTATTGTAGCCTTGAATCCAAACTCATTTGGAGATTTTGTTGCGGGTATTATTAATCAAGAATTTAAAACAATGACAAAAAAAATAACTCGCCTTGGAAGGGGTATTCCTACGGGGGGCGAGATAGAATTTGCTGACGAAGAGACATTAGGATCGGCATTAGAAAGAAGAATATAATCGATAATAAAAAAACCGCCTTACGGCGGATTTTTATTGGTTAGAGAGAAACTATTTCTACTTCAGTGAGATGCTGTTTGTGGCCCTTCTTTCTCCTTGTGCGAGCCTTCGAGCTGTACTTAAAAGTGATTTTCTTCTCATCGCGAACCTGTGCGAGTATCTTCCCTTCGACAGATGCTGCCTTTACGAATGGGGTTCCGATTACTACCTCGCCTTTGTTTTCAGTAAGAAGCACCTTATCAAACACGACCTTCGTGTTTTTTTCTCCTTCGAGTCTCTCTATTTTTACTTTTGTTCCTGCGGTCACCTTGTACTGCTTGCCGCCGGTCTTAATAATTGCGAATGACATACCGCTCCAGAATACCTTGAATCACAAAAAAGTTCAAGCCCTTCTTTCCATTGTGGCATCCCCTTGAAAAGAGTGGGAAAACAAAAACCCGCCTTACGACGGGATTTTGTATAAAGATATTCGTTAATTACTCAACGTGTTCCTTAAGTTTTGACAAGAGCGAAGATGCCTGATCCTTGCCACCAAGTCCAAATGCGATGCCGCCTGCAATTGCAAGCATAGCCACGAATCCGGTCACGAGTGACTGAATAATCACCACCGCGATGCCAAGCTGTGTGAGCATTGTGAAAAATCCGAAGATTATCACTGACCACCATGTAATCGTGCTCAAAAAGTTTGAGGCATGAAGACGCGCACCCTTTACTGATGCTCGTACGAGCTTCCTTAAAAAGTTTGCAATTACCACACTTGAAAGCATGATAAGTACTGCGACAATCACGTTCGGGATATACATGAGCGTATCACGAAGGAAATTCGAAAGTGAGTAGAAGCCAAGAATATCGGTTGCCGCAAGGAGGAAGACCACCACGAGGAACCAATACACTATCTTTCCAAAAAACTTTCCGCTATTGATAGAAAGTCCTGCACGTTCAAAATACTCATTCAATCCGAGGCTTGAGAGTGCCTTATCAAGCTTTACAAGGCCTACTACACGCTCTACGAGTGCACCAAGACCTCCTGCTACAATAAGACCAATGAGCAACACGATAAGTGCGCCCAACACATTTGCAAGCACTGCAATGCTCCCCGCCCATAAACTCTGCAACGAGGTCATAATTACTGATGTCCAATCTTGAATTACCATAATTGTTTATTATTTGTTTACCCTGTCTTTGCTGTCGACCTTTTTGAATTCCAATAGTATTATACCATAGCACCCATTATTCATATGAAATACAAAACAAACCTCCATTTTCACTCAAGCGACGACCCTCAAGACAATATTTCTTACTCATTTCGAGATGGACTCGAACGTACACGCGCATTTGGATTCGATGTACTCGCCCTTACGTGTCACCACATTTTTGTGGCCACACCAGAAATGCATCAAATGGCAAAAGAATACGGCATTCTCTTTATCCCTGGAGTAGAGCGTTCAATAGAAAAAAGACATGTGGTAATTTTAAATCCAGATCAAGAAGTAGAACATGTCTCTACCTTTGAAGATCTTGCAGAATATCGAAAGATGCACCCTGAGATTCTTGTGATTGCTCCTCATCCATACTTTCGTGGTGGCTTCTCTCTTAATAAGGAGCTTGATGCCCACATTACTCTTTTTGATGCCATTGAATACTCGTGGTTTTATTCAAAATGGTTTAATAACAACAAGAAAGCGGAACAAACCGCAAAGAGACACAATCTCCCTTTTATTGCGACCTCGGATACTCACGATCTTCGTTTTATCGACAAAAGCTACGCACTCATTGATGCAAAAGAAAAAACAATTCCCGCAATTTTTACAGCAATCCGCGAAAAACAATTTACTAACGTATCAAGCCCACGAAAAGTGCTTCGTGATCTTGGACGCTTTGGTATAAAGCTTACTTATCGAAATAAGGTAAAGAGGATTAAGGCCGCCGTTAAAAAGTCTGGTGTTCGCCATACGTCTTAATCGTTTTTAACAATTGTAAATCTTTTTCTTTCAGTTGATTTAAAATTTTCATCTCTGGATCAATTGCGATTGTTTTTCCAAAATATTGCCCCGAGGTGAGATGAGGGAACAACACATAGTCAGCGCCTGCTGCATATAGCGCTTCTGCGTCTAATTCTGTTTCTGCGCGCACCACCATCCGTGGTTTTTTTACTTTACGCCGAAACTCTTTCAAAAGTGCGAGGTTATCCTCCACATCAGGACTCGTTGAAATAACAAGTTCGGCATCCACCATATGTGATTCCTCAACTATTTCTGGATCATCAAAATCACCAAAAATATGAGCATATCCATTCCGCTTCAATTTCTTTACTACTTCGGGATCAAATTCAATTACAAGAAGTTTTTCTCGAGGGAGGCCCATTGCAATACTTTCACCAAGACGGTGGAACCCGATAAGAATTATGGGCATGTGTACGTCTTTCATTTCTATGCTGTGTTCAATATTTCTTTTCCTCTCAAACAATGAAAGACCCCGACTCAAAAAACGGAACAGCACATCACTAAACTGAATCATATATGAAGAAAGCGCGATAGTAATAACCCCCACTGCAGTGACTAATGCTACCGCACCCTCATTTACATGACCCACTTTCAGCCCAAGCGCCATAAGTACCAAACTAAATTCAGATACCTGCCCCATGGTGATTCCAGATAAAAAACTAGTGCGCTTCCTGTATCCCATAACACTCATAATAAGAAGAACGATGAGGGGTTTTATTATGAGCACAAAAAAAGAGAATACGAGAATGGGCACAAGGAGTCCACTGAAATGAGAAAACACCATTGACGCACCAAGAGTGACGAAGAATGCAATAAGAAAGAAATCACGCAACGGCCTAATACGTGCTGCAATTTGGTGATGTTCTGAGGAATTTGCAAGTGCAATACCCGCAAGAAAACCTGCAATTTCTATTGAAAAACCGATTTGAGAAACAATTGTCGCAACAAGAAATACCCACGCTAAACTCACCAGGAAAAGAAGTTCGGAAGAACGCGCCACTTTTTCAAATATAAAAGGGAGTACTCTTCGACCAAGAAAAAGCATCAATCCAAAAAGAAAAACTCCTTCGAGAACCGCGATACTAATTGTTCCCCAGGAAATCGTCTGATTCTCTCCCCCTCCGGCAAGGAGAACAAGTAAAAGGATAGCGATGAAATCCTGCACAAGAAGCATCCCTACACTAATTTTGCCGTAAAGACTGTTAAGCTCCTTTTTATCAGAAAGGATTTTTACCACAATAATAGTGCTTGAGAACGTAAGTGCAATAGCAACATATGCTGCGGTTGCCATAGAAAAACCGAATACCTGTGCCAGCATATACCCTATTTGTGCGGTTATTATAATCTGCCCCAATCCCGTGATAAGGGAGATTTTCCCCACAAGACGGAGTGATGAATAATTTATTTCCAACCCCACAAGAAAAAGAAGAAGCATCACGCCGAGTTCTGAAAATACTCTGAAGGTCTCACTATCTTTAAGCGCTAAAGAACCTACTGCACCAATAAGCATACCTGTTGCAAGGTATGCAAGAATAGTTGGCTGTTTTAACATTTTTGCAATCACTCCAAGTCCTGCAGCAATCAATACCACAATTGCAAGATCAAATACTGTTCCAGTCATATATCATTCATTCTACATGGAAACACCACACACACCCTACGTGGGTGTGTGGACAAGTTTTCAATAAAACAAAGGGAGGTTATTCGGTGGCCTTCCCATCGAAGTGATCGCCCTCATCCTTCATCGCGTCTTCTTTCGTTTTATGAATAGTGCTGTCTTTGTGTTCTGGCGGTGAATACACGGTATATAATTTCATCGGCTTCTTCTTCGAGGTGTTAATGATATTGTGTTTCGTTCCTGCGGGCACCACAATTACAAAATCTTTTTCAATAACATGTGTTACATCATCTAATATTGCTACTCCCTCACCTTCTTCAATACGAAGAAATTGATCAAGATGATGTATCTCTTCTCCAATCTCTTCATTTGGCTTTAAACTCATTACCACCAATTGACTATGCATTGCCGTATAAAGTACTTTTCTAAAAAAAGTATTTTCTGATGTCTGTTTTTCTATGTTTACTATATATCCTTTCATATATTTTAATTTCATATACTCTATCCGGCCTTTCTTTTATTATACAAGATGCTTATTTGTATAACCCTTGCCACGGTTTCTGAGTTGCAATAGTATTTATAAGGTTCATTTATAATCGCACATTAATAACAACGTACGGAGGAAAACAATGAAAGTAGTTATTGGATTGATAGGAAAACCGCTCTCAGGAAAAGAAACGGTTGGTACTATGCTTATTGAGCGCATTCAAAATATCGGCAAGGTAGCTCATCGAAGACGATTTCGCGACATACTCGAATACACACTCACAAAATGGGATATTGAATGTAACAGAACTAATCTTCAAAAACTTGCACAAATTATGGTCGCCGAAGGTGCATTCGGACCAAACGCACTTTCCCACGCGGTCTATAATTATTTTATTCGTGACAGCGCTGATGTGGTGATTGCGGATGGTGTTCGGTGGCTCTCTGATGAAAAAATGATACGAGATATTCCCAATAATAAAGGAATCCTCCTTTATATTTCTTCAAACCAAGAAACACGCTTTGCACGCGCACAAGCGCGGCAACGCGAAGGAGAACAAAACCTCACGCGAGAACAATTTCTCATCGAAGATTCGGCAACAACTGAAACCTTTATAGATGCAATTGGGTTGCGTGCTGATTGGACCATCTATAATGAGGATGGTATGACTCTCGAAAAACTAAGAAGCCGAGTGGATGATTTCTTCACTATGCTCGTCCTTCCCCGCCTTTAATGCAAATGAGCCCTTATGGGCTCATTTTTATTTATATCCCTTTGCTTGGATAGTGAATGCGTTATAATATTTTCCTTTCTTTTTTATAAGCTCATCATGACTTCCACTTTCTGCGATGGTACCTCCATCAAGCACATAGATTTTGTCGGCATTTCTCACTGTAGAAAATCGATGTGAAATAATAATAACGGTTTTATTTTTGAAAAAATCATATATCTGACCAAATATCTCGCTTTCGGAAACCGCGTCAATTGAGGCTGTCGGTTCATCAAAAATAACCACTGGGGAATTGCGATAAAAAAATCTTGCAATAGCAATTTTTTGCCACTGCCCCGTACTTGGACGAATTCCATTTTTGAATTTCTCACTCAATACTTGTTCATATCCTCTCTCATACTTCCCAATAAAAGAATCGACATTCGCGCGCGACGCGGCAACAGAAACTGCTTGTTCGTCCAGTGCCTCGCGAGACTTTCCAAGATGGATATTTTCTCGAAGCGTTAATGCGGAATACGTATTGTAATCCTGAAAAAGTACACTTAGGTTCTCATACCAGCGATCTATCTTGATATCATTCACATTCACTCCATTCAAGGAAATTGCTCCTTCGTTCACCTTATAGAATCTACTGAGTAATTTCACAAGCGTGGTCTTTCCCGCGCCATTTTCTCCCACAATGGCTATTTTTTCGCCCGCTTTTATATTAAGGTTGAGATTTTTTAAGACATACGCGCGCGAACCAGGATATTTGAAACTTACCTCGTTAAATGCAATGGTCGGCGCATACTTAAATACTGGCATTTCTGCATTGCCATCATGTACCATCGGTTTCATATCAAAGATTTCTTTAATTTCATTTATCCGTGTGCACCGCTCATACAATGAGGCATAGGTATTACCCACTTGAGTCACATTACTCACAAAAATATCAAGTGAGCGCATTTGAAATGTAGCATCTCCTACAGAGATTATCTTTTGAAAAAGATTTTTCAGAATAGTGAAATATCCAAAAATGCTCGCCGTAGCCGTAATTGAACCAAAAAAGAATCCGAAAAGCTGCCAATTTTTTATATTCTTTAAATCCGCTGCCATGTATCGATCGGCGAATTTCTTATAAATATTGTTTAAATACTCATATGCAGATGTTATGGTAATTTCTTGAAGATTGGATGTCTCAGTAAGCGAGGAAAGCACAAAGTTGGCCCTTCGTTTATTCTCAGTCTCATCCCTATAAAGCTTCCAATTCTTTCTCATATGAAATCGGTTCGATATGAAACTTGGAATAATCGATGCGAATACAATCAATACTACAATCGGCATAATACGCAACACCATAAAGAGGGCAAAACATAAGGTTATAACCCTTCCAAAAAAGGAAACCGCACGATCAAAATCGTTGTTGAGAGAACCCATCACCTCTCGCGCACGCTGAATCTTATTCACGACCTCTGGATTTTCTAATGTCTGGATGCCCAATACATTAATGTGCTTATAAAACGATTGAGGGGCTTTGAATTGGGTGAGATCCATCATCGCCGACTGGAAATATCCATCTGCATAATTAACCCCTGAAACTATAAGGTTATAAAACAACAAAACCCCGAGCAACGGAATGATTTCATAAGGGTTGGAACCGATACTCGCAAGTGCAATAACTCCGTCCAATAAACGAGCAAAAATGTATGCATTCAACAATGGACTTACCTGAAGAAACGTTGAGGTTACAAATCGAGAAGTGATTATGAATGGCGACAATCGGAAATTAAACACAAAAAGCCACCGCAATGTGGTAATAAACTGCCAAAAAGATAATTTATTTTTAATTTCTTGCATAAAGTTTTAATTATCGGACCACTCAGCAAAAACTGATCTATGATCAGAAATATAATTACCCAAATGAATGTTTGGCATTTTAATACCACGAACCAAAAACCAATCTAATTTTAATTTAAATATCTCCCACCCAAATGGAGGGATGCACCACGTTGTTTTCAAAATATCAATAGCTTCACAAAATCCTTCTTGTTTGGCAACATCAAAAAATACATATCTTTCATCACTATAAAAATGCTTCCCGTCCAAAAGAAGACTCTCATTTGATTCTTTATGAAACCATTGAACAATTTTTCGTTTTATACCGAAAGAAGGAATTGTAGTATTCATATCTCCGCAAATAATAACTGGTTCTCTATATTGTTTGGAATGTTCTAAAACAAATTTTAGCTGATTTATTCTTTCTTTTGGTCCCACACCTACTATTTCAAAATGACAATTATAAATTCTAATAATTTTTCCTTCGATTTCTATATCTGCCCAAAGTGCTCTTTCTAACGGCGTTCTCTTAAACTGAGGAAAAATAAGTTCACCACTCGAAATAATTGGGAACTTACTTAAAATTATATTCCTATTATGTACATCTTTTGAGAAAACACGATTAAATTCTCGTAATTTGCTAAAAATTTGTATTTTTTCTCTGAGCTCTTGAGCCTCTTGAAGACAGAAAATGTCCGCCTTTGATTTTTCAAGGTATGGAATTATTTTCTTAAGATTTGTACTTGTATAATATTTAGTTCCCTGAATATTCCAATCAAGTATAGAAAAATTCATAATATTGAGGATTTTGTGAAGCTAGGCAGAATCCCCGCCTACCGGCAACTCGCGCCTCGGCAATCTCGCATGTAAACTCGTGGACCTAGGCAGAATCGAACTGCCGTCTCGGCAATGCGAATGCCGCGTTCTACCACTGAACCATAGGCCCTAAACTTTAAGTATTGTAGCGAATTGCTCAGATTTTACAATCGCTACCTCATCGCCCACATTAACCTCAATCGATTCTTTTTGATTGTCAGCGTATATTATTGCGGGTCCTCGCGTGACATTAATAACTATAGAACGCTCATCGGAAAGTACTATATGATCCGACTGTTCGGTACTGTTATTAAATGCCAAACCAATACCAACCTCGAACGAGCTATCGGTGATAGAGCGATAATATCCGCTCGAACCGAGTGGCGTTGCAACTACTACTCCATCGCCTATTATCTCCTCCCCCACCTGAACTCCATCCACATGAATCGTGTACCGCATCGCATGTCGCGGGTCTTTGTTGTGCACCACTACATCATTCATTGCAATCAATGTTTTTCCATTTGCTGATACTTCTAATTTTCCGATTTTCTCTTTTTTATATTTTTCCTTTTTTATTCGCTTCAAAACCTCCTCGTTGCTCAACGAATTACAAAGTTTACAAACACGACTTCCCCGCACCATTACTTTAGGAATTCCAGGATACTCGTATTCCGCACCAAAGAGTGTTCCATCGCCACCATAGCAAATAACAATGTGAGGGTCCTTTTTTACAAGAACAAACCCAAGATTTTTTACCATCTCTTCTACTTCTTTCTGTTTGGTACCAAAAAGCGTCGCCTTCATATCAAATAAAATAACTATACTCTCTACTATTCCTCTTTTAAGTTTTTCAATTCCTCTATTTCGGACTTTATATTTTTTTTAATTATTCCGATGTCTTTTGTTAAATGCTTCTGCTTCTTATGTACTATTTCGGAATTCGCCCCATTCTTATTTATTTCGCTAAGATCTTTTTCGACGTGCTGCAGGTCTGCGTCCAATTTCTGTTCAAAATGTTTTAAATCAGCAAGAAATTTTTTGCGCATCATAAGTAACCGAGAATAAAAGTAGATCGCAAATCCCATTATTAAACCAAGTCCAATTACAAGTGCGGCGCCCGCAATGCTATATTCTCCAATACTCGCAAGTGTATCAGAAAGCCATCCTCCAATATTAACTATTTTTGCTTCTGTTTCTTTGCTCCGCGCTTCACGAGAATCCATAAGATAGGCGGAAAGTGAATACTCATTTGCACTCAGACGATTAGAAAATATAGAAGACCACGTGCCGTCACTATTCAAAGGAACTTCAAATGCATTGCTGTCCCCATCCCCACGTAAAAGAAGCACGACGCGTTCCCCAGAAGATGCGGTATGCGCAGGAACGAAGCCGCTCACCACCAAAGGCCTTTGTGGAGGACTTGCGCGATAACTATAGGAAGTTATTACTGGCAATGTAAGCGGTTTTATAGCTATTTGAAGTAATTCATCGGTGTAATTTAATGCGCTATCATATGCGCGCACCACCACAAGGTGACTTCCTGGTAATTGAGGGGGCAATACATATACATCGCCACGCTTCAGTGTTGATGCATTTATTGCCGAACCATCATCAATAATAATATCGTAATGATTAATAGGAGATGCAATGTCAGTAGTATTAAATGAAAGTGCGGGACTTGGATTTGTTTCGTTGTCACCACTTACTCGAGTAACGGCAAATACGCTTGGAGGAAGGAGGTCTATTCTCACGGCACGAGATGCGGTTGAGCTCCACCCACTACTATTATGCAATCGTGCATAAAAATACCATACCCCATCACTGAGATCAGTGACATCATATGATACGTGATCGATTAATCCTCTGCTCTTAGGAATAAGGGTATAATTTGCATTCTTTACTAATGCGTAGCTCACTCCATCAACATCGCTCGGCAGGTTCCAAGAAACTTCGAATGACCTCGATGAATACCACGCATGTTCATCGGCATGGGTACGTGAAAAAAACGATGGAGAGTCAGGAATACCAAACACTTGTGCGGGCTTTTCATTACTTGAGCCCGAAGGTACTACCGGCTGCTGAATTGCAGTACTAATTTGATAGGTAGGTTCTTGATTAAAGGTGAGAACATTCGTTCCAAGCCCATCGTTTGCAAGGATAGAACCGTCTGTCACCTTAAGCTGTGCGCTCCCTGAGCCAAGCGCCTGAAAAGTAATTAGAAATACCGTTCCACTTGAACCAGTAAATCCGGGGGTAGGAAGTCCACCACTAAATTTGATTGTTCCATTACTGTTTGAAAATGTGGGATCTTGAACCCAAAATTTAAAAATCGAATTTGTTTTTGAAATACTTACTACCTTTAGTAAATCGCTGGGAAAAGAAAATGTACCATCTGCGGCATTAATTGCATTTCCTTTTGTATCAATTGATGCGGTAACTGTTATTAGTGACCCACTTATATATGCACCACTTGATGGACTAAAGACAAATCCGGCACCAGAGCCACTCTGTGCATACGCACACGGTATACATACCACAAGACCAACTACCCATACCAATGTTAAAATCTTTTTTTCCACGTATGTATACTAGTATACACCATCAAAAGTACGATTATTACCGCACTTATTAATAGTGCATATATTTGTACATAAGAAGGAGAAACATTTACTGCTACTACTTCTGTTCGTATGTTCCCCGCATTATCATATGCGCGAATCTCAAGTTTAATAACGTCTGGGTTCACTCTATAAGGACTTTGTGCACTTCGCCACACACTCAATCCATGTTCAGTAACTTCACGCACTTCATATCGTTGTACACCAGAATTCATATCGCGCGTAGAAAAAATAACAACTGGACTACCATCAAATAAGGATGCATCTCGATATAATTCTGGAGTGAACGATTCGGGAGGAACCATATCACTTACGGCATGTGAGGGTGTGTAACGTACATTCGCATTCATTACAAATGGTTCTTTCAATGCAAAAACTTCCGTACCCTTACCATTATTCAGATAAAGCGTGGAATCGGTTGAAAATGAAAGTGTAGGGATGGGAGCAGAAAGCGTAAAACGGAAAAGAATATTGTCTCCTATAAATCCGTTCGGTATGCCACCCGCAAATACAATACCTCTCCCCGCTTCAACTGTAGGAGTAGTTTTCCATATCATTCCATTATCATCATTTGTGCTGATAGTTGCGATTGCATCAGTGTTAGTAATTTCCACCACCCCACTCCATGCATTAATAGCAACATCGGTTTTTGCATGCACTACAATACTGTTTTCCTGTTGTTCAAAATAAAAAGAGGTCATATATTAATCTGTCCAATGGTAAAGCATGACGCTAAGATCAACCATATTTACCTTCCCATCATGATTGAAATCCGACGCGGCAAGATCTTCATTTGTTCCTTTGTTCCAATGGTAGAGAAGCACACTAAAATCAACCATATTTACCTTCCCATCTTTCGTCGTATCACCCTCTACATATTTTCCTACTGTTTTTCTACCAACCTTAAATGAGATTAATTGTGAATCAGGAGAAACCAAATTCTCCGAAAAAGAAGCGGTACTTTTTACAGTATGATCACCCAATTCAAGCAAATTTGTGTCTAACGCATAAGAATATTTACCCGTGCCATTCGATACCACATCTTTTTCTATTTCATCCTCAGAATGAATATAAATAGTAACCGTACTGGAGGGTGCGGTCTGCCCAGTAATAGAGAGGGTGTCTCCTTTTTTTATTTCCGATTTATCAATATCTATAATTGGTGCAAGAAAAATACCGGATACCGATGCAACCGTGCCAGAATTAAGAGATAGAGTAAACGTAAAAATTGAGGAACGTCTTCCATTCGCATCTGTGGTATAAATACCAAAATTATGAACCCCAACCGTAGTATCAATTGAAAAAGAAAAAGAAGCATCCTTACTTGCAGTAACTGTTGATGCGAGGGCGTTATCAAGAAGAACGTTAATTTTACTACTTGGATAGGCTATTCCGGAAATATTCACACTTAGTGTACTCGCAGTAGGTGATGGAATATAGGGAGAGGGACCTCCACCTCCTCCCCCACCCGAAGTGGGATTTGAGGAAGATTGTGGCGCAGCACTTGTCGTCGCATACACCTCACTTGTATATGCGGACGTGCCATCATTATTAAATGCACGAATTCTAAAATAATAGGTGGTGCTCCCCGAAAGTGCTGTCACCGCATATGAGGTTATATTTGAACCCACAGAATCAATTTCAGAATATGTGCCGCTTCCCACTTTTTCCTCAATCTTAAACCCAAGTTCATTACTTGCATTATCTGTCCACGCAAGATCAATACGTGTTGCAGATGCAGCACTTGCCTCAAGTCCTGAGGGTGCTACAGGAAGAATAACTACCCTCACTGCTATGCTCATATCCCCGGTGACCGTTTGTGCGGTTATTTTGGGAGAAACAAAAATCACGCACCCTATACTACTTGCTACTATCAGAAAAATGTACCAATGGTCGCGCTTCATAAATCTCGCGCGAGTTACTATTTATTTTTCGCTACGCGGACAATTTTAAACTTTGTTTTAAATGTACGAAATACAAACAGGAGAAGCACAATAAGACCAAGCACTACAAGTGCTTCTTGCCATGGAAATGCAAAAAATGATAGCGTTTTTACCTCTGCACCACCATTTGGCATATTAATTGCGGCAGTAACGGTTATAGGACCAAATAAATATTTCGTATCCCAAACTGCTTTGAATGTTCTTTCCTTACCAGGAAACACGATGCGTGGTTCATATGGAATATTAGTATTTTTGATAAACAATCCACGCGCACTTACTGTGCCCTGAGGATCAAAATGCGTATTACCTGTGTTTTGTACGGAAAATGAAAACTCAACTGGCCCATGATCAACATATGACGGTCCTGTAAGATTCGAGAGTTTTCCAGTTTTCTCTGTTTTTCCAGAAACCTCTACAAGTACTACACTTCCGATTCTTCCCGAAATACCCACGCCATTTTGAGCACTTCCAGAAGGTGGCATGCCACGAAATAGGATTGCGCCATAGTGACCACCTGGCTCCCCATTCTGAGGCACCGTAATTGTAAAATGAATTTGCTTTCGTTCTTGGGGAGCAAGATCAAATTGACTTTTATCAATTTGAATCCATCCCGAAACGCCGTGTGGTATATCCGTATCAATAAGATCTACTGAGCCCTCATCTCCCCCACTTATATTTTCAACCTCTGGTTTTATTCCAATCGGATAATTATTTGGATTAATAACTGTTACCGTATCAGAATAACTTTTTCCCGGATCAATCGTCACTCGGAACTTTATTGGGAATAATGAAAGACCGACCTGCGCAGAAGCAAAGTGCGAAAAAAATGGAAATAGGAGTACGAATACAAGGACTACGGCAAATGGATGCGGTTTCTTATACATACCTGGAATACTATCACAACATTATGGATTTGTAATCGCGGTGACAGTTACCTGCCCAGTGTAATTTGTTGCTTGTTGTGTTGCGGGCGCATCTGCACGAATTTTCATAATGACTACTTGTGCGGTTCCTCCATAGGTACTGGTGCTTGCTATTGTTTGTGCCGTTGTTGGAAATCCACCATACTTTGCACCTGCGGCACCATCAGTGTCTGATGAGCCCCAAAATATAGAACTATAAAGTCCTGCTGCCGTTCCTGTTTGCATCACTCTAAAATGAAGATTCGCCCCAATCAAATCAGTAGTTGTTGAGTTTGATCCATTCCATGAGGTAAAGTCAGGAAATGTAATCGAGCTTGACGCAAGTGTTGAAGGTGCGCTCACGCGATTAACCTTCAAATTCCAACCCGTTGCTGCGTTTGTACTCACTGTTGCGCTTGAGGTTGCCGATACTGGCACACCTGGTGTAAGTGAGCTTAAATTCAATGTTGTAGAAGAGAGTGTTAATGTTATTGTCTGATTGACAGTAAGATTAATGGTCTGGTTTGTTGAAGTAGAAACCTGTGCAAATACTGTTTGCACACCAATAGTTCCAGGAGTAATTAATAAAATTGCGAACAAGAGAGCAAATGTCGACACAGCCGCCTCTTCAGAGATACGAAATACCTTATTCATGCATTCATTATATCACACGTACATTTTGATAGCTGTGGACTATGCATAACTAAGGATTTGCAATCGCTGTAAGTGTAATAGTACCGCTGTAATCAGTGGCATTTTGAGAAGTTGGTGCATCTGCACGATACTGAATTGTTGTGTCAGTACTTCCCGAATTGCATGTGGTGCAATTCATCACTGTTTGAGCACTCGTTGGAGTTCCTGCATAAAACGCCGTTCCATTTGTGTCGTTTGCGCCCCACCATGCAGAACAATAACTCGCGGTGATGTTTGCTAACTGCACACGAAACGAAAAGGTTGATCCTGGTGTTGTAGTTGCATTTCCCTGACCCACACTACATCCAGTTCCAGGATTCCATAATGTATAATCAGGAAAAGTAAGAGTACTCGATGCAAGTGTTGAGGTTGTGCTATTACGATTTATCTTTAAACTATATCCGCTTGTGCCACCGGAGATGGAAACGGTGACGGTCGAAGTCACACTAACCGCTACACCTGGAGCAAATCCAGGAAGATTTACTGTCGAGGGAGTAAATGAAAGGGAGATGCTTTGGGAACTATTAAGAACGGTTGCTTGCGGATATTGCGTGTATACAAAATTGCTAGGAGAGCCTGCGTTCGTTACGCGAAAACAATAGGTCCCCGTACTTGTTGCGGCCGCAAGTGCTTTTACCCCATACTCAAGTTCCACAAATGTATTACTCGGTACCGAAAGAGGGCCTGCGGTACTCCCCGTGGTTTTCACGCCTCCATTCGGTGTCAAAAATATATTGTTACTATCTCCCACACCACCCGTTGAGGTTGCGATATTTGTAGTATTAGTACCATCAACTAAATTAGTGGTTGTTGCCATGCTCCAATCAGTACCCCCCTGCACATTTGTCCACGCAGAAATTGCAGAACACGACGTTACTAAAAATCCATATTCAAGTCGAAACTGCTGTGAAGAAAATGATTTGATAGTGCCACCCTCATTAGAAATTTCGATACGGAGACGTTTTATCGTATTCGATGCAAGTGAAGGAAGTGAAGTATCTTGAACGCCACTCGTTGCGGATGTAGACGTTGTCTCACCTCCATCATCATTTCGCCAATGATAATGCGTCTGCTCGTACGAAGGTGCGATAGGCTGAAAAAGTGAACGTAAGATTCCTGAAATAATTTTAAATGAGGTAGATGAAGAAAGTCCTGGTCCGTTTTGTTCAGCGCCGAATAAAAAACCAAATGAAGTAGACGTTGCTCTTCCTACAATATCCTGTGTATTCTGTCGCACATAAAAAGTTGTTGATGAGGCATCAGAAGCAAATGCCGCAGGAAATACGGTGCAATATACAAAAAATACAACACACAGCACCGTGAATGACCTATATATCCAACGTATGCGAGAAGTCATTATCTTGGATTATACCACGCACCCTCTCTCCCCTCGTCTGCCACGATACTATAATACTCACCCGCTAAAAAATCTTTTTTATCATTCTCGGAAAATGCGAAATGAAATGACTGCCCCGCAACACACGCAAATGCCCTATTAAATGATGCGCGTGCTGCATCTTTTCGATAGTCGAGATTCGCCTTAAATAGGAGTACTGCTATATATGCGTCGTGACACACATCACTTACTTCTGGTATGTCCCCATTGGGAACATAAGAGAATAGTTTGAATGTACTCGGTAAGGGCATATTCTTTAATATCGGTTGTTCAATCGTTTGATTGGAATCTTCCTGTCCCGTGCGATGCACTTCTGCCACTTTTACCATTTGTGCCTTGTCATAGAAAAAAAATAATGCGCCTGCACCAAACATCACAATCGCAAGTGCAAGTATTCGATATTCTTTTTTTATTGTATGTATCCTCATTTAACAACCTTTAATTCTACATAGATATCGGATACCACATTGAAATAATGTTGCTGTGCAAACTGGCGCGCTTCTTCCGATTTCTTATCCCAAGGAGGATTGAAAAACACCACCATCTTATCTACAGAAAAATTACACGTGATTGGATAGTGATCTAACTTATTTGCTTTTCGCCACTCTTCGTTGAAATACATCCAAGTTGCTTCGGATAAGGTGCGTGTATGCGTGGGGTCTTGCCATGCGCGAATTGAGGTGTAATAAGGACCTACAATAGTAACCTTCGCTCCGTCTGCAGAAATACGCCACACCTCATTCATAAACTTCATGAGGTCCAACGTATGCTCAGCATAGTGACTCACATAAATTTCATCGAATGTATCGTTTTTAAACGGTTCCCATGGATATTTTTCAAGGTTCCACACAAAATCTACGCCAGGACCCGGCGCAATATCCACTCCCATAAATCCTTTCTGTTTATTCTGGCCACATGCAATATCAAGTTTCATAGTTAGTTATTAATCACATATTGATATACCGTCTTGGAAATATTAGAAATAAAATTGTTTGCTCCCGCCTCATCAACGCCCACAACTCCTACGCACAAAATATAGTTTCTGTTTGGTGCATACACAATTCCGCAATCAGAAAATGTTTTATCAGGAATAGAGACGCCTATCTTATGCGCAACAGAAACTCCCACAGGAACACCGGCATCAATCTGCTTATTAAATGGGGTTGCAGCAAGATCCACCAAGATGGATTGTGAGTGTTCTAAAGATAGGTAGGTACCACTATAAAGCGCTAAAAACATATTGGAAAGCACCTTGGTGCTTATCTGGCGATAATTCTGATCTCTCGTCGGATCCCCTCCACTTTCTATGCTCGGCAAAAAATCCCACCCTAAGTTAGCATACACATCGTCCATCGGATCGCTTACCCCAAGCTTTGAAAAAATACTCTGAATGGAATTTTTTGCAGTGTTGTCGGAATGTATAAGCATTGTATCAACAAGCTCTTTTACGGTTAGGGTTTTCCCAAGTCCATCTTTGTAAAGATCCCCGAAACCATCATCAATGTCGTCTTTTGTAATCGTGTACTTAACATCAAGCGTGAGTCTGCCGTCTTCAATTGCTTTGTACGTTGCCATTGCAAGTGGCACCTTTACCAAACTTGCGGCATAAAATCCATCACGCTCTCCCAGACCAACCCATGCGTTGTTATTTAAATAACTAAAATATATGTATGATTTAAAGGATTGTTTTTCCCTTTCCTTCAACAATTCTTTTTTTAAATCACTAAAATCAACAATATAATGCTTCTTAAGGTCCAAAACTTTTGTGGCATCTAAAAAATTAAACTTGCTAAGTTTTTCATCAATACTCATTTGTGGAACCACAAGAGGAATATTCGTAGTAACACTCTTAGGAGAAAAATTTGAAACAACAAATGCTCCAATTGTAGTCCCAAAAATTAACAAACCAACTATTATTAGACCCTTCCATTTAGCCATCTCTGAATATTACCACACTACATCCTGCTCAACGTCATAATGTCCGACCTTAATTCTGGTGTCACACGCAACCTTGTAACCAAGTTTTCGTATTTTTTCAAAAAAATAAAGATCTTGCGTCATCACCCTTGCCCCTTGATATGGTGTAAATTCCTGAAGGGTTTTAAACCATGGGCGCTCAATGCGCGAATCTTTAAATAGCTCCGTATGAAACAGCGTGAATCCCATTCCCAATCCATCACACTCCTGAATATCCTTAGAAGGAGGTTGCGGACGAAAATGAATATCGTTATCCTTCCCCTCGCCATAAATCATAGGTTGCCCACCTTCACCCTTCGTCCAATAAAGACTGCCTACTGCAGCATACGAATCTATGTTCTCGTACAATTTTAAAAGACCGTCGGGCGGTGGCATATTATCTTCTTCAAGCGTCAAAATATATTTCCATTTAGAAAGATCAGGATGTGATAATATTTGGGCAATCATCTCCTCATATGCTTCGCCCACCTCCATTTGAATAGCAAATACACGAATAAACTTCTGATTCATTGGTGGAATTATTGCCATCCAAGCTTGCACCACTTTTGCCGGAATAACACCCTTTGTAGGAATGATGCAAATTGTGGAAAGATCACGATATCCTCCACCTTGCATAATGCGAGTTGTGGTTTGTGGATTAGTATTGTGATACCCAGAAAGATTTTCTATTACAATCTGTGGTTTCATATTATGTAGATTGTATATGGAAATACACAGCCGCACCACTGGTATACTGCTGCACCTGATTGAATCCTACAGAGGCGGGAAATGCACCTGAAGTCGCAGAGTATCTACCTAAAAATCTATGTATTGCGAGCGAGGAAAGTTGTGAAGACGCGGTGGTATATGCATTAGCGCCCGGTCCGATATTACCTACCGCCGGTCCTATGGTCTGCCCACCGCGAAGCGAGTAGTTCATTGATGCGGTTGCTGCAGCACTAAAATTAAGTCCAAGTACATATATACCAGGGCTAAGTGTCGTCCCTTGAGATTGCATACCAGTTAATATAATTCTACGGACACCAGACTGACTCGCGGTATTTGTACCACTATACGTATTTTGCAATGAACCAAGAAGACTAATCTGCGTTCCATTTACATATGTATAGAGTCCGATTTGCGCGGTGAAAAGATTTGATCCTGAAGTTACACGACTCACCTCAAGTTCCATCTGATTCCATGTAATAGAGCCAGGAAGAACGAATGGCACAAAAATAGGGCGCTGAGAAATTGCAGTCATATTAGTTACGTTTGTAATAAAACCGCGCCAACTTATATTCGCAAAATCATCCAATGCATAACCACCTCCCCCGCCTCCCGCTGCACTCGCCGTAATTGTAGAGCCATTTTGACCAAATGAGACACCATTGGAATTTGAAAATACAATATTACCCGCGGTAATTGGCGCAGTAGCATTCGTACCAATTCCTGCAATTGTTGTTGAAGAATTTGAAAGTACACTAATAACATTGTTCTCACACACGAGTGAGCGACTCAAAGCTGAGTTATACCACATCGTACCATTGTTACTGTTGCAAGTGCCTCCAATAGACTCACCAATATTTATCACATCGAGTGAAAAAAGTGTCTGCCCCGACGCAACACCAGCGCCCGTGCCAATTTGCACCTTAGTACTCGTCGGTGTACGAATTGCATTCCCATAAATATTTTCCGAGGACTGTGCATACGGGGATGAAGTAAGTTGCTGGCGAGGTGTGAGAGGTTCCCATGAACCAGAACAAGTTGAAGCTACCGTATTTACATCTACTTGTAAAAAAATTGTTGAAGTAGAAATAAAGTCATAATCCAAGGCGTCTACGCGCCCTATCTGATCACTAAATACTCCGTCAACCACAGTTGTGGTAGAAGTCCCTGGTGTTCCTGCCGGCCACAATTTATTTCCTGCTGCCTGTGCATCATACACCGAATATCTAAAACAATAGGGGGTGCCCGTACCGCCAAGAGGATTGCCTGACGTATCGGTCAGTCTTCCTTGAAATGAGATAAGATTTGGAATGCCTGGCGCCGCTTCCGATTGGTGTGGAGCAAAAATACGTCCCGCAAGAGAGAAGTATAGGAAAAATGAAAAAACCATCTCAAGTACACCAAGAAATAAGAAAAATGCGAGGCTCCGCTTTGCTCTCGGCATATCGAATATTACTTTGTCATCTTGAATGGACATTTATCGTATTAATGCAGATTAAATCTGTCGACAATTCCACCAAGCTCTTCATAACCGACTTTGTGACGCATCATGATTTCTTTTTCATCAAGTAAATGGTCTACTGAATAGTGGTAGTTCACGTGCATCATAAGCTCTAATGGCGCTGCAATTTTTATAAAATAGCGCGTGAGCTGTTTTGAGTCCTTAGACATTACAGTCCATTGCCACCCAAAATCCATAAGCCCCTCATCGAGTAAAAGTGCTCCAGGTGCAAGCATGGAAAACATATCCTGCATGCGTATCACATCATCAAATTGAAATATAACATCAAAATTAAATCCTAGCCCTCGAAGCGGGGCATTTTTTGGCACAAGTGCATGATATATACGAATTGCCTCTGAAACGAGTTTTGATTCTTTTGGTTCAATGGCGTTCTTATCTTCAATGCGCAATCGCGTTCCTTCCCACACTACTTGCAACCCTGCTCTCGGCGCATCTACTATTTTTGTGCGAATTGCGGGATCATCCATAAAATTTATCCCCACCGCTTCTTTTCCTCCAAAAAGTGAATTAAATTCCACATTCTCCGGTATAAAAGAATAGGTATCTGCAAAGAGAAAAACAATATTGGCTTGATGTAACGATTTTGATTTCATACTGATTAGGGATTTGTCGATGATGCTATTCGACTAATAGTAATAGGATATATTGCGGAATGGGGCTGCCAAGATTCACTCACACCCTCTTCCCCCGCAACCGCGTAATATATTCCATCGGGTAAATTTTGTGGAAAATCTTCGCTCCTCAATTGATACGAAAAAGAGCTATTTACACACAGCCCCGCACGATTAATAACAGCGCGCGAAGGATCATTCAAATAATCGCTTTGATTTGCAAACACAAGAATTACAAAATACGGCTTCGAACAACTTCCCGATATGGTAAATGCATTGTGTATTGGGTCAGATGTGAGCGTAGGAATTCTTTGCACATTATTTCCCTTATCCTCTTTTTGTTCATTACTCCGCACCCACGGCATTATTCTCGTAGCAAGAGGGATATCTCCCCCAATACCAAAATTAAATTTAGGTTTTTTTTGCTCTTCTTGCTGCGGCGCAGTTTGCACAATAACTTGCGTATCTTTTAAAGACGCCTGAGGGCTTGCAATATTCGCTACCACATCGGTCACTGCGCTTATTGCTGAATCTATTGCATTATTGACCACTTCTGAAGTGCTCTGCGTGAAGTCTACAACCGCAGATGCGCCTCCTTTTATAGCGCCGAGAAGTGAATTTTCGTGCTGAATTTGAATCCACATGCCATCCACGAAGATAGTTGGTGAATCAACAGAGAAAAGTGGCACAAGCTCAATCTGTAATCTGTCTATTTCCTCCCATGAGGTGACAGGAACATCTATTGTAGTGTCTCTCCAATTTGATTCATTTACTTTTCCAATACTCTTCCAATTTTTTCCATCAACTGCATACATTACTTCGAGAAAGTCGGGCTGTGCATGAGGAATTACATCTTCTGCAAATGCCTTGTGAGTAAACATCAAGGCCATTGTTTCATACCAAGAGCGCGTAGCACTCGTTGTGGCAACCGAAGGAGAAATTTCGGAAGGGGTTGTGGATGCAGCAGCAGGCGCAGGAACATCATTACTCACTGCGGGCGTTGAAGTAGATTCGGTTATCTGAGATTGCGAGACGGGCACCTCATTTATTAAAATCGGAGAAGTGCTTGAGGAACTTGAGGACGCCATTTCTACACCACTATCCATACTTGTTATAGCAGTTGAAGAAGTATCTATATCTGACACCTTATTCACCGTGGATTGAGATGAGGTTGGCGTGGATGTCGGACTAGATTCATACACAAACTCAGTCGAACTTGCAATATTTTCTTGCCATAATTTTGCATCCGCATCTTCATGAGCAACAAAATCCATTCTCCATGAAAAATGGAGGATTGCACGGGTAGGAGATGACGACCTATCATCGGATTCAAAAATACCACAAAAGAGTTGTGCTGATTTTTGTGAGAGAATTGCGGAATTTTCCGATGTAAATTCGCTTCCTCTGTCAGTAGACACATCAGGTTGCCCAGCAGCATTCATTGGACTTTCCCATCCTCCTAAACAATATTTAGGAATTGCATTAAGCGATGCGGCTTTTGCAACAAACTCAGTACTCCTCCTTTCTGTATTTTGTGTCAAAAAAAGAAATATGACTATAAATAAAATAAAACCGAATTTTGAAATGTGTTTCGCCATTTAGTCATTTTAATTCTAACACAATACAACTATTTGAATATTATTACGTACCATTTAGTTGAAAAGCTCTTTATTTACCACAGCTAATAACAAAAGAGGATCTGTTTGGATTCTCTTTTGTTATTATCTTGCACACAAACACTGCTGTGTTTGGTACCTCCCTCGCACCCAACGCTGCGTTGTACTTTGAGTGCAATAGCAACCCTCGATAGGGTGACGAGGCGTCAGATGAAGCATCGCCTTCGCTCAGTCGGGCTGCTGGGAATCGCCTCAAATTTCGGAAGAAATTTGAAACCTTCGTCCACTCTTCGCGGACTGCGGCCCGCGGTTCGATTCCTCATCCCGACAAAAATACCCTTACGGGTATTTTTCTTTGTCGGGCTGCTGGGAATCGAACCCAGTCTATACGCACCCGAAGCGTACGTACTACCGGTATACTACAGCCCGAGTGGAGTAGAATCGTATAATTTTATTATATGATTTCTACGGAACGAGGGGTGCAAGCGTCTTCGCTTACAGCCCGAAGTGAGGGGCAAAATGAACAGCGAGTTCATTTTGTCCGAACGCCCGGGATGAAACCATTCTTACTGGTTACAGCCCGAGTGGACACCTTCACTATTTCACATAGTACTTCTTCTTCATCTCTTCTTCAACTCCAGATTCAAACTCCTCTTTTTGTTCTTTTGCTTTCTCTGCCATTGCCGCAAGTTCTACATCTGAAAGAAGATTAAGTTCTTTTGCGCGAACAATAAGACTCTCTTTTTCGTTTTTTGCTGGGTCAGTTATTACGTCTTCAAGTAATATTGAAAGAATGTATCCAATTTTCCTACTTGGGGGAATAGAAAGAAGTTCCATGAGCTCGCTGCCATTTAATTTCACCATTTTTGGACTTATCGGATCATTTTTCACCTTCTCAATCATAAAGAGAAGATGGCGCAATTTATAAGGAAATGCTTTGGGCACGCCAGAACCGATACGATCTGCTTCGCGCACCTTCAAAAGATCATCCACATATTCCAATCCTACACGACTCAGAAAACGACGTACTCCCGCTTCTGTTACCTCACCTACGTTGTAATAGAAGAGATGGCATCGCACGAGATGGGCCACATCCTCAGTGATAGTTTTAGAGAAGTGGAGTCTGTCCATTATTTTGAGCGTCATCTTCCCACCCACTACTTCGTGATTATAAAATGTTGAATCGGCCCCCTCTCCCCGCTTGGTCCGTGGCTTCCCCACATCATGCAATAACGATGACAAACGAACCACAAGTGAATAATTTTTCTCTACGGTGTAATTTAATGCCCGCACATTGTGATCAAATACTGTATAGATATGGTGCTTGTTCTGTCCACATGCGATTCCTTCGCGCAATTCGGGAATAACAAATTTCAAAAGACCTAAATCTTCCATCTGAATAATCCCCTCCGCGGCGCGTGGCGTCATAATAAGCTTTACCAATTCATCACGCACGCGTTCTTTTGCAATTGCTTCAAGAAGACCTGCATTTTCACGCACTGCCTCACGAGTGCCGCGCTCTAATTCAAATCCAAGCTGGGCCGCAAAACGAACTGCACGCATAAGACGCAACGCATCTTCTTGAAACCGATGATGGGGGTCCCCTACCGTACGAATCAGTTTTTTCTTTAAATCGCTCGCTCCATCAAAAGGATCAATAATATCTCCTGTCTCAAGTTTTTTATTTTTGAATCCAAGTTTTAATCCGATTGCATTCATCGTGAAATCTCGACGACTGAGGTCTTCCTCAATAGTCTTTGCAAATTTCACCTCATCAGGATGACGCATGTCCGTATATTTTCCTTCAATACGAAATGTAGTCACCTCAATAATTTTAAGTGTCTCGTCTTCTGATTCCGTTTTAATACCCACCGTGCCAAATGTATTTTCATACACCGTTGCGGGGTCTTCTTTTGTTCTCCCTCCATATGAATAGAAAAGATTCTGCACTTCACTTGGTGTTGCATTCGTTGCAATATCCCAGTCTTTTGGTGTACCACGCAAAAGAACATCGCGGAGACACCCACCCACAAGATATGCCTCAAAACCCGCATTCGAAAGAATGTGTGCTATATTCTCTACTTCAAATGGAATCTTTGTTTTCATCTTATTTCATTCTACCGAATTATAGTGCCCCCGGGGGGATTTGCCTTTCGATGCTGGCGCATCTCGAAACCTTTGATTTCTCTTCGAAGTCTGCGGCCCGCGGTTCAAATCCTACCTATTACTTATAAACAAGGGCCAGTTATTAAAAATGCCTTGATATTTTCTTTGTGTGCCCCCGGGGGGATTTGAACCCTCAATAACAGGTTCGAAGCCTGTCGTGATATCCATTTCACTACAGGGGCGAATATCATCACCATTGTATTCGATTTGTGAGAAAAATACACCCAACCCACTCGTTTGTGCCCCCTCAGGACGAGTACGTCCGTGAGGGCACTGCGCTCGGAAATATAAGAACGCTCTTCAGTGTTCTTATATTTCACTCGTTTGTGCCCCCACTAGGATTTGCTTCTTCCTTCGGTCGAAGCCTCATTACTTCGTAATTTCGGCCACGGTTCAAATCCTTTTATTTTGTGCCCCCACTAGGATTTGCTTCTTCCTTCGGTCGA
>Ga0172379_10002438_pt1 | contig 32808 bp, 30 predicted proteins | sample GrowelOW334metaG_FD_119756 | JGI IMG/M metagenome (GOLD analysis project Ga0172379, IMG submission 119756) | Groundwater microbial communities from an aquifer near a municipal landfill in Southern Ontario, Canada - Groundwater well OW334 metaG | ecosystem: Environmental > Aquatic > Deep...
AATATCTAACCTGGTACAACACCGAAAAACCTCATCGCTCTATTGGAAAAATTCCACCACTTATGTATTTTGTAAATAACTTTATTGATTCAGAAAAGTCCAATATGTTATGGACCGCGACATTTCCTTGTTTTTCTCCAGTAAAAAGCGTAAACTTGAATCAAGCGCTTTGGTTAATTTGGAGTAAAAAATGGACAATATACAATCTTATATCGAAGAAGTTAAAAATCTTTTCTTAACACAAAGGGCGCGTGAACACGCCTATCGTCCTGCTCTTCATAAATTATTAGAGACTTTAAGAACAGACGACAGTACTAAAATTTTAAATGACCCAAAACGATCGGAACACGGAGCGCCAGATTTTATAATCCTCAAAAAAGAACTACCAATTGGCTATATTGAAACAAAAGATATTGGCGTCAATCTTGATAAAGCCGAGACATCAGAACAATTAACAAGATATTATGGCTATTCTAATTTAATTCTAACCGATTATTTAGAGTTCCGTTTTTTTATAAACGGCGAAAAAAGTGAAACAATATCGATCGGTTCTATAGAAGATAATAAAATTGTTATTAAAGATAATAAGTTAGAAGATTTAGAATCTGCACTTAAGGATTTCGTCGCTTCTCGCCCAGAAAATATTAGGAGTGGTCTGCAACTCGCTAAGATTATGGGCGGCAAAGCCAGAAGGATTCGTGACAATGTTCGACGCTTTCTTGAAATTGAATCTGAACACAATGAAGAACTCGAACGCATTTACGAAGTAATTAAAAAACTTTTAATTCACGATCTTAGCAAAGAGCGTTTTTCAGACATGTACGCTCAAACGCTTGTTTATGGTCTATTTATAGCTCGATACTACGATGAATCGGAAGATACTTTTACTAGACAGGAAGCTCGAGATTTAGTCCCCGACACCAATCCATTTTTGAAGAATTTTTTTGAACACATAGCCGGCGCTAATTTTGATAAGAGGTTAGCTTACATTGTCAACGAACTCTGTGAAATATTTTCGCATAGTGATGTTCGTGCATTAATGCAGCAATATTCAAAACAACTTGGTCTTTTTGGCGAAGACAAAGAGCTTCCCGACCCAGTAATTCATTTTTATGAGGACTTCTTAAAAGAATATGATTCTAAGCAAAGATTAGAACTCGGGGTATTTTACACGCCATTACCAGTTGTTCGTTTTATTGTTCGCTCAATTGACGAAATATTAAAAAAAGATTTTGGCTTAGATAAAGGATTGGCTGATTCATCTAAAATTGAGCGACAGATTATTGTCCAAGGCCAGAAACATAAAGAAAAAACCCATCGAGTTCAAGTTTTAGATCCTGCCACTGGAACAGGAACTTTCCTAAATGAAGTCATTAATCAAATTCATAAGAGCTTTGAAGGTCAAGAAGGTAGATGGAAAAGCTATGTTAATGAAGATTTATTACCTCGTCTTTATGGTTTTGAGTTGATGATTGCTTCATACACAATTGCTCATCTAAAATTAGGGCTGAATTTGCAAAGCAAAGGTTATAAAGAATTTGAGAAACGAATCGGTGTTTATTTAACAAACTCGTTAGAGGATTCACTGGACCCGGAATATGATTTATTTTCATCAATTGGGTTAGCCAGGGCAATTAGTGAAGAGGCTCAAAAGGCTAGCGATATTAAAAACAAAAAACCGATCATGGTAGTCCTTGGAAATCCACCGTACAGTGTCAGTAGCCAAAATAAAGGTGAATGGATACAGAATCTCATCAAGGATTATAAAGAAAATCTTAACGAACGTAAAATTAATCTTGATGATGACTATATAAAGTTTATTCGTTTTGGCCAGCATTTCATTGAAAAAAATGGTGAAGGAATTTTGGCCTATATTTCTAACAATAGCTTTATTGACGGTATAACCCACCGTCGCATGAGGGAAAGTCTTCTCAAAACTTTCGATAAAATTTATATTTTAGATCTTCATGGCAATGCTAAAAAAAGAGAAACAGCGCCAGACGGCAGTAAAGATGAAAATGTATTTGATATCCAACAAGGTGTTTCAATTAATATTTTCGTTAAAACCGGCAAAAAACATAGCGATAAGCTTGGTAAAATTTACCATACTGATCTTTTTGGCTTAAGGAAGTCGAAATATGCTTATTTGAATCAAAACGATATTAATACAGGAAAATGGCAGGAACTTCAATCAAAATCTCCTAATTATTTCTTTATTCCCTCTACCAATAGTCCCAAAAGCGATTATAACCAATGGATAAGAGTAGACGAGCTCTTCCCTCACTACAATTCCGGAATTCAAACAAAAAATGACAAACTCTCTATTAAATTCACTAGAGATGAACTAGAAAAAGTCATTCAAGATTTCGAGACTCTTACAGAGAGCGAATTAAAGATAAAATACAACCTGAAAGATACTTCTGGTTGGCAGGTTAAAAAAGCTATTGATGATCTCAAAACAAATCCTTATAACTTTTCGAGAATATTGTATCGTCCATTTGATATTAGAACGACGGTTTTTACTAAAACATCAGGTGGTTTCATAGGCAGACCAAGAGAAAGGACGATGAGAAATTTCATCGAAAAAGATAATCTTGGATTGATAACAGTTAGACAGCAAAGTACTTTTGATTTTCAACATGCTCTAGCCACAAATCTTATTATTGAAAGTGGAGCGATTTCACTGCAGACAAAGGAGTGGGGATATGTTTTCCCATTATATTTATATAATACTGAAGATAGTCAGGGTGAACTTGAATTTGTAGATAAGCGAGAACCCAATATTAATTTTGAGATAGCTGAAAATATAGCTAAGACAATAGGATTAAAGTTTGTCAAAGAGAGTTCTTCTGACACAAATACTTTTTCACCAATCGATATTTTTGATTACGTCTATTCAATTCTTTATTCCCCCGGCTATCGAAAGAATTATAAACAATATCTTAAGATTGATTTTCCAAGAATACCTTACCCTAAAAATGCGGAACAGTTCAAAAATTTAGCCAACAAAGGCAAAGAACTTCGCGAGCTACACATAATGGAGTCTCCTGCTCTCAGCGAATTAACCACTACTTATCCTATCGAGGGCACGGATAAGGTCGAAAAAGTTACTTTTAGCGCTGGGAGCGTGTTTATAAATGATAAACAATACTTTGGTAATGTGCCAGAAATCGCTTGGAATTTCTATATTGGTGGCTATCAACCTGCCCAAAAATGGCTCAAAGATCGAATCGGCCGCACGTTAAGTTCTGAAGAAATCGAGCATTATCAAAAAATAATTAAAGCACTCACTGAAACAGATAGAATAATGAAAGAAATTGATAGTATATATGTTATCTAGAGAATATGTATGTTTCAAACTCCAAAATATCCAATTCCTGATCAAAAGGAGATATCAGGAATCAATCTGACCTCCGGGATGCTGCCTCAAAACTGGCTAAACCAGTTCACGGGGGGCAAACTACCTGGAGTAGATGGTTCGATAAAAATTTATGATGGCGATAGCCACGATACTGGATACTCAATAACCTACCAGCATAAAACTGTAACTAGGTCTGGAGTCGTAAAGCATCCTATTGAACGATCTTTGCTTGATTTATGTTTATGCAATCAAACCCCAATCATTTTTATAATGGCAAATCTTACAGATAGCGAAGTTTATTGGGAATATGTCAATTCTTATTACATTCGTAAAGCATTCAAGAAGTTAAATAAGAAATTTAACACGATAAAATTCAATAAAAAAATCAACAATAGTAACTTTATCGGGAAGATTACTAGTATTTGCAAGGATCACAGTAAATTTGTCCTTGATTACACTGAGAATAAGGGTCTTTCTGAAAAAGAGTTAAATATAAAGCTAGACGATCTTTTTGTAGCTGATCAGAAAACACTAAACCAAGAAAGAAATTCTTCCAAGTTGCCACAGGCCATATCTAACGACGAACTGGTAAAGAAAGTTGCTTCTAGCTTTCAACAATTGGAAAATGATTCCCTGAAATACCTTGTTAATATTTATTTACACGAGCCGGTTTATGTTGACAGAAAACCAGTGCAAATCGAAAAAATGAATTTGAATCAAAAGGATGAAACAACTATCATTAATAAATTATCTGAGTTGAAAATTATATATACAGAAAAAGGCATAATTTCCATCAGGGATGAAGCAATCGTTAAATCTGCCATAAATTATATGATTGATAATAATTTATTAAATATCGACAAACTTATCAATGAGGAACTGCATGGATAAAAAAGCTCTTAGGAAGTTGATGTTATTAAATAATTCGGCAACAAATAAAAAGCTTGAAAAAATTGCTTCTGATTTTAGTGGCGTCATAAAGAGGAGCAAGAATAACGATGAAATCTTTGAAAAAATATCTATCGTCAAAGAATTTGTTTATTCCGTTCCCAATGTGGCGCTGGATATCTGTAAATTCATTATCAAGAATCCCAAACCAAACCGACCAAAATTATTAGGAAAGGGTAAATTAGAAGTCTATGGAAAAAATCACAAGGATCTTATTCTAAAATGCATCGAGTTAATGGAAGACATAAGATATCACAAGACAAAGGAAGTTTTGGATGTTTTAGCAATATTATCGCAAATTGACGATAAAGAAATTTCAACGAAGGCCTTGGAAACGATTGAAAATACTGCAAAATACAACTACCACGCTTTGAAAAATATTGATCTTCAAGCTCAGAAAATCTCCTTGGAATTTGTAGAAAAAAAGAACTCTAAAAACGCTAACTTCCAGAACATTAGCCCGATTCTGATTGAACTTTTGTCACCAATATTTGAAGGTAGTGAAATGAAAGATCCAAATACTTTTAGTTGGATGACAGGATCTTTACCGGTTACCAATGAACTCAAAAAAATTAGAGCAAGATCTATATCATTAGTTTTTCAATTGTTTGACTCTCAAAATAATAGCTCGTCAAGAATTAAGGCATTGCAAATTCTAGATACAGCATTAAGATTTCCTCATAGTAGTGATTACGGGGATGATTTTGAAGATATGGTTGCAGAGAATGCCAAGCAGATAATGGATGGTTTTTCTAGTAGAGTTTTTGGCCGAAGAGGAAAAGTTGTATTAGAGCTGCCTATAATAGCGGAAATAGAATCACAATTAAATTGGATTATTAGAAGGCCTATCAGAAAAGCAAAAATCGACGCTCAAAAATTAATTGCCAAGTTAGACAAAAATGAAGCATACCGCGCATACCGCTTGCTTGCTGTGAGTATGAGAGATTATGTGAAAGGCAAAAAATATGAGGATGTCAAAAAGGAGCGAGAACGAGATGTTAATAAATTTTTCAACAAAATCGATCAAACGAATATAGAACACTACAAAGTAATTTTTGAAAAAATTGGAAAAAATTTAGACCGTCAAGATTATTGGGAATGGTCTGTATTTAGTAGTCTATTGCTGAGGGTTGCCTCGGAAAGACCAGAGTTAGCAAAAGTGCTACTGAAATCAGATATCTTATCAAATAAGTTTGCTGAAGAATTTATGGCAGGCTTTAGAAAATCAAAAAATTGGGCTCTGTGGGACCAATATTATGCCGAAGTTCTTAGAAAAAAAGATATTCATCTTATTATTCAGCTATTTTCCTCATTTTTTCCTGCCAATGGCGATGTTGATAGAGTAAGAAAAGAGGACTTGAATATTCTGGCGAAAGCTATAGAAGGCAAAGAAGAATTTAAGGTTTTTAATATTCCCGGGCTTGATAACCGCCAGCTTCATAACGCCATTATGCTAAGCCTATCGACCATGTATAATTTTAATCCTAAGGCTGTTGAGCCACTAATATGTAAAGAGATAAAACTTAATCCGAAAATCAATAATTTATTAATAAGTAATATTGAGCTTGGAATTATACGCGAACAGATTAATTTAGATGGTTGGGAAGAAGCAAATATTGACCTGATACTGGGATACATGACGACGGTAAAAAATTTAGATCATGATCTTCAATCCTTGATGAAAGCGATCGCTCAAAAATATCCAGATAAAATAATCGAAACGTTTATTGAAAGGATTGAGCTTGAAATAAAAAACCGTAAAAAACGCAAACCATTTGAAGCAAATAGTTATGAGGCAATACCTTATCACTTCGACGATGATTTGGCAAAAATCTTAACTGAAAGCCCAAATTATCATGACAAAGTCCAATCTTTAGTAACAAAAATGGCAAATCCAGGAAATGTCGCTTACAACTGGAATATTTCCGAATTGATTAAAAAGATTGGCGGCAAAGAGCACATGGAAACTATTACTAATTTAATAGATAGTAAGGATGATAATAATTTAAAAATTGCCTTAGAGCTTTTGAGATCTTTCGAAAAGCCAAATATTGATTTACTGTTTCGTATTGTTACTAATTGCAGTGGACCCAAGTCTTCCGTTTGGAAACCAGCTGGTGCACAATTTTTTAATTCAGGAGTTGTCAGTGGAGAATACGGGTTGAGAGATTACTATCGAGGTGTGCTACGCGAAGTTGAGAAGGTCAAAAAAGCCGAGAAAGATAATGAAAATATACAGCTTTTTACTAAAGATTTAATACCTTCGCTTAGAGATTATATTGAAAGAGAAACAGAACGGGTGGAAGAAGAAAAAATAATAAGGAAAATAGAGTTTGATAGTTGAGGATTTTAATAAAAACCAATGAAAGATAAGAAAATAATAATAGAACTAACGCCAGAGGAAGTAAAAATGCTTGCTTATGGAGCGATGCCTTCTGATCTTAAAGAAAGATTTCTTAAAATTTCTTATCATCTTGATGGAAAAGAAAAAAAGGAGAAAGTTTTAACTCTAGAAGATCAACCAGATTTGAGAAATAAATTAAAAACAAAAAAGATTACTTTAGAGGAAATTAAAAAAACAAAACCCAAGGCGTATGATCCGTGGTCCAATGAAGAGGATAAGAATTTAAAAAGAGTTTTTTTAAAAGGGTGTCGGATCAACGATATAGCGAAACAACTTCAGAGAAGCTCCGGCGCTATTAGATGTAGATTATTTAAATTGGGTTTGATAGATGAAGATACTATATAACTCCAAAAATAGATTAGTCCCAATCACATAAACTTATACTCATCTTAAAAGTACCATCTTCATTTTGCTCGCATTTATTGCCAGCAAGAAAAGAGTGGATCGAGTAGTAATCTTTATCTATCCAATTTATAAATTTATTAAGCGTGAACTCTTTAAAATCTTTCCGACCCGATTCCTTATCGTCGGCTGACTCTTTAATGACGTGATTAAGCCAACGGTAAAAATAACCAATATCATAATCCTCAACATGGAGGCTGCCTTTTTTGCCTCGTTTTTTCTTGTCATAGTGAATTAAAAGATTATCTAATGCTTCAGACAGGGAATAGGACAGGCCTTTTTTGTACCACACGAACCAATAAGAAAGTTTTAAGTAATATTCTATTTGATTTTTTGTTAGTCCGACATCAAAAGCTAATTGAAAAAGCTTTTCGAGTTTTTCCCTGTCTTGGTCGGTAATTATTATTTCCTTATGCTTTATCATAATAGCTCGGACAGCTGCGCCTGCTTTATCGTGCTGCTGGATCATGCCAATGATTGTGATTCTGCGTGCTGCTTCACCTATTTCAGAATCTGAAAGCTTCTTTTTAGCGCCATATTCTGACTCATAAATCTTTCTAAATTCTCCGATTTCTTTTCCCGATAATTGAGTCCATGAATGCAAAGCCCTGTTTAAGAGCTTATCGGCTTCTTCTGCCTCCTCAGCTTTTTCTAAAGCAGCGATAATATCCTTCTTGGAAAGTTTAATTCCCATTTCGTCCCAGCATTTTTTCTGCATTGATTTAATTACTTCTTTTGGAGGTTCATCGATTGCCTTCAGCTTTTCGTTCTTCATAAAATTTACTCCTCAAGTACTCTTTTAACAATGTCTTTTCTCTCTTTGTAAAGTTTATACAAAAATCTTGCCAATTTCTCACATTCTAATTTAATCTCTTCACCCGCCGGCGATTGTTCTAATTCGGTTTTGTTCTTCATAAAAATCCCTTAAAGCTGATGGGGAGGGAAATTATTGTTCTAACCGTTTACCGATCAGAAGACTGATCAAGCGGGTTTTGGAATCATCCAAAATTGCTGATCCGGCAATTTCCTTGACGCGGCGTGCGGATCGCTCGGCACTATACCTTGTGGTATAGCCTTCACTGGCGGCAACTGGTTCACCGTTTCCGGCAACCAATCGCCATCTAAATTCGCCTGCAACATCTTCAAAAATAACAAATTTTGCCATTTTTTACTCCAATGCTTAATTTTGACAATCGAGAGAGATCGACCTAAAAGCTCTCCCCACTTCAGCCTCATAAATGGGGCTGAAGAAGAGAAGCTTAAGGTAATCTAAATCAATGCCAAAAAGTGGCACTGGCATCCCCACCAGCTTTAAAGGATCATGGTTAAAATATATTGTTTCCGTAAATATTAGTCAATGTGGAAATGGTGGATAACCTGTGGATAACTTTCGCTTTATGTTCGGTTTTTATCTTAAAATGATATCTCTTTTTTATACTGTCCCAAACGTCGCATTTTCTTGATATAACACCTAAAATTTGCTAATATACTAATAAATGGGATAAACGGTCTAAAAGAGCCCAAAAAGTTCCAGACCCGAATGTCCCTCAAGAAAGGAACCGTCATCAGACGGTTTTTTTCTTGAGAAGTTGGGATCGAACCCGGGTTCGCCTTTAGGCCACTTTCCCCACCTAGCCCTCAATTTAAAATACCGTCCTTGTGACGGTTCTTTAAATTATGGTGAAACAAGAACTCACAACCTATATGTTCATCTTCGACCAACCTGACCACCAGGCTCTATAAAAATAACCAAACAGAAGATTGAACTTTTACATATAATGGCAATAAAAATCTATCACTTAGGGTTTGCATTGAAAAGGCATTTACTTATTTAAAAATTCTCCCAGAAGATTGGGAGAATAATCGTTGGTCCCTTCATTTTAATCATAAAAACCGCGTTTACTTAACTCTTCATCGAGATCTACACCTTCTTGTTCTGCCAGCCCTTGAGCTTGCGCTAGGACATCTTCCAAATCCCAGCTTTCATTAGCTTCGATTTGTAGGTTTAGTTCTTGACAAATTTGTAGTAATTCCTCAACTGTTGGTTCTTCAGATTCAAGCTCACCTATTTCCCGATAATCATGTTCTTTTCCCATTGATCTCCCTCCCTTTTGTGTATATACATATTATACTATCTCTTAAGCTTAATTCAACTATAGTCTAAAACTCATAAGCTACAAATTTTGTTCATTCTAGAACTATTAATCTCGTGGCGGACGAGAAGCTTTTCATACAATGAACCCGCAACATATTATCATCATTTAAAGATTCCTTCCTCTCGGCATTGTCAGAAGCAAATTTCTACGAAATCAGTGATTCGTATAAAATTCATATTTGGAATGCGATATTTATAATACCACTTTCTATATCATCATATTATCGAATAATCGACGGAGCGAAGCAGAGCCGTTCTATTGTCTTTCTTCTGTTTAACTGATAAATTATAGATAAAAGTATATAAAATAATTGAAAAATCGGAAAGAACTCAAATGGCGAAATCTCTCTATCAAGATAAAGAGTTTGCAAAATATTGGAACGAAAGGGCTGGTAATGAAGGAGAGGTTTATAAACATTTTGTTTTAGACCCTCTCATGTTTGATATCGTTGGGAATCTTGAAGGAAGGGCAATTCTTGAATTGGGGTGTGGGAATGGATATTTAGCACCGAAATTTATCAAACAAAACCCAAAAAAGCTAATTTTGCTAGATATTTCTAAACATAACTTAGAGTTTGCAAAAGAAAAGGCAGATAACCCAATTATCGACTTTATTGAGCAAGATGCAACGAATCCATGGAATGTTGATTCTAATTCCGTAGACGTTGTTTATTCAAATATGATGTTGAATGAGATTGAGAATATAGACACACCAATTAAAGAAACATTTAGGGTTCTTAATAAACATGGTATATTTATTTTCTCTGTAACACATTCATCGTGGGATTTATATATTTTTGCCCAAGAAGAAGCAGGTGTTAAATCCAGCAAGATAAAGGGACTTGGGAATTACTTTAGAAGAGGTTATGCGAAATATATTATGGGCGCTGACAGTAAAACCAACCCAGCGCTATCTGATAAGTATAATAAAGAATTTGAAGTGGAACACTATCAGAGACCTTTATCGGATTATTTTAATAAGCTAACAGAGAGCAGTTTTATTGTTAAAAAAATTATTGAGCCGGAATTAACTAAAGAACTGCTTAAGGAAAATCCAAGATTTTCTTCTTATCTAAACCATCCTATTGGATTAATTTTCTTTTGTATTAAACCCTAAATTAGGAGCTATAATGGATGAAAAAGTCAAACAAATAAACGAGGATATTAAAGAAACATTTAAGGAAGTGGCTTTTAAAACATTTAAGCCAGAAGACTCAAAGGTTTATGATACGCTTGAAGTCCCTGAACATTACACGGTTGTTTATTATATACCGGACGAGATTAAAACAAAGTTTATTAAAATCGCAAATAAAATTCAGGAAATTGACAATTCAATTATTATGAATCCTCCAGAGAAGTATCATATAACTTTGTTTAATTGTCCTATTGCAACCGATGTAGAGAAAATCAAAGAAATTCTCAAAGACACTTTTAACAAGCACTCATTTAAAATAAGTTTAACTAATTTAATTACAGGCGCACTAGGAGTTAGTATTGCAGGATTTCCGGAGAGCTACGATTTTGTAGAATTAAGAAAAAAACTGTACAAATCCTCAAACCAGGAATTTCCACAAGATTATAAGTCGGCTGCTTGTTGGATTCTTCTTGGACGATTTTCTAAACCCCCAAAAATGGAAGTAATTCAATTTGTACGAGATAATTTTGAACAAAATTTAGGAAGCTTGGAGATTAATTCGGTCTTAGTTCTAAAAAACCATCATAAGATTCTAGAAGGCGCCCAAGAAGTTTAGTGCTTTCTTGAAATTTAGGGAAGAAAAAAGCTTACTAGAAATGCTTAAAGCGTTTCTCTCAATTATTAAATCTATAGCTGAGATTATTGTCCTTGTTTGCAAACTAGCTAAGTCTTTATGGTTAAAATTTGAAGATATAATAAAATTATTTAATTAAGGTAGCTAGGAAAACAGTTTGAAAGAGATAATACAAAAAACCGACTCGCTTGTTAAAGAGATTTATGATAATGGGTATGAGCAATTTCAAAATCTAAAAGCTAATATTGACAATAAAGTTGCATCCTCTGGAAACTATATTCTCTTTAACGGAATTTTTTTACCAAAAGACCTAGCTAAAGCAAGTATACTTACTGAGCCTTCATTTTTTGAGCTGTCAATTTTAGAATCATTTTTTAAGATTTACCTTATGGCAAAAGACAACCTATCAAATTCTATTTCGCAAATTGCCAGCAGGACATTATTGGAAATTTTTTATGCGAAAATTCTTTATTTCGATATCCTAAGCGAGGATGATAAAAGAGAAAATGCTATTCAGTTTTGGCTTTGCTTTCATGGATTACTATCTGAAAAAGGCCAAAACGTACAAAAGATTATGATCTATGATTTATTGCTAAATAAATTAAAAAAACAAAAAAATATCGATTTTTTTAACGAAATCAAAAACATGGGATTTCCAGATAAAGAGATGTCTGTTAAATCAGGTGAAATCTTTTCTACACCTTTAAGCAAAACTATAGAAAATATAGTTGATCAGAGAAAGCTTACTTTTCAGGGCAAAAAATTTAATTTTTCGGTAGTGCAAAATATGTACAGGTTCTTATCAGAACTTATTCATGGAAATCCCGTACTTATAAATATCATGACTTCGGATAACCCAAAAGACCATATTTTTCGAACATCCCATATTCTATTATCAACAGGTCTTCATATTTTTACTTTTTTATCAGAAAAGAATAATCTTAACAATGAAACAAGAATTAAAAATTTAGATGATAAAATTGCAGCTATAATCCCAGAAATATACAATCTAAGCCGTTCAAGGTAAATATTCGATTTTAGATTGGTTGTTATGTTTCGAACTTAAACTCTAAGCCATCCGTTTGAAACCACCTTTTCATCTCGCGAATAAGTTCATCATATTCACCGTTAGGGCCTCCATCAAAAAACGCCACATTGTGGTGTTTTTTGATAAAAAGTCGGGATCGAACCCGGGTTCGCCTTTAGGCTACTTTCCCCACCTGGCCCTCCCAAAAAACAGAAAAACAAAGAAACACCGAAAAGGTGTTTTTTGTATAAAAAATGCCCAAATCTTAATAAAGAATGGGCAAAAAATGCTTTTTCACCAATCGGCGAAAGGATCGTCAATATTAAATGAATGACGAAAAGACCATTTAATAAAGGTGCCATCTCTTGAAATCGACTTACCGACAGTGGCATGTAAAATTACCAGGCGAAAAGTTGATGGGGCTATTTGTGAGTAAAATTGAACGGCGTGCGCAAAGCATCCACTATTTCTTTCTGGCTCTACTCTGTAATGAGAACCAGGAAAAATCCGTCGTTTTACATAATTGCATTGCTCTCTCATGTGCTCAGCAAGAACACTTTCTACCCTACTTGCCATAAACTCTGGATCGCAGTTGGCGAACTCTGAAAGGCGAAGAAAAATTCTTTTCTCAGAATTGCCGCGCAATCTCTGCCACAAATATGGGAATCGTTCATTCCAGTCCGGACCGAGAAAATCGTCAGGATTTGGCCATTTAGTGTAGGCCTCTATTAGATAATCTTTCTCCCAATCTTTCACTGTTCCAGGGTAATTCTCCTCTTTATGGGCGAGTGCCCACTTGACAATTTCGCGATTATCGAGAGTTTCGAGAAAAGCATATTCCAACGTCCAATCATCTTTCTCGAGGATTTGCTGCCAGACATGCAAAATTAAAGGACAGATTTTCATGGTCTGCCTCCTTCATAACAGATATCGAAGTTATAACAAAAAATCTCAGAGAAAACAATGGTTAGTTATCAAGATCAAAATCCAATAATTATATCACTAGTATGAAGGCGGTAAAAGGTTCTAGACCCGAATGTTCCTCCATGAGTTGTTTTAATTTTCAGATCTAGCAACGCGTCGTAGCTGAATCGCTACACTATACGATCCCCACTGCCCTCCAAAGTAAAATATATTGCAAGGTTATTTTTTAAAGATTCCGATTTAAGATAGACTATCTGGTCGGAATGACAACAATTAAAGACTTTTACTCAAGTTGAACGACGATAATTAAATTGACTTTTCTCTTTTTTATGCAATAATAAATGAAGTATTTGTACCTTGGAGGAAAATTAATGGTAAACAATTTTGCCGCACGAGAAGCCTTCGACAATATGGTTCAATATGCAATGAATTTTGAACATGATCTTATAAAAATTGGAGATCGCTATTATCGCAGAAAAAACGAAGTTTTATCCCCATCAGAAGCGTTGCCACAATATTATTATCATGAATTAAGAGCTGACTGGAGCGTTATTTTCTGCTGGATCCAGCACAATGCAGAAATTATGCGTTGGACATTAGTTGATGAATCAATTCCGTTGGAATCGAAAGAAAAATCGTTTGATATTTTTGATGGGTGTCGACGAACAAATGCCATTGCGCTTGGAATGCTAAAATATTGGCCTGCTTTGCCAGAGCTTAGAGAAGTAATGCTACACGAATACGATGACTACTTAAAGGAAATCTGTATTGATGCAATTGGTGAAATTGGACTAAGAGCGTATCCATACAGAAAAGACCTCCGGGAATTTATTAAAAGTTCCAATAACCCTTTTTCACAAGAAGAAGCTGTAAAAGCACTAACTCGGCTCAAGGATAAAGAATGCGTACCATTGCTAAGAGAATTGTTTTACGAGACCGTCTATAAAATAAAACGGATCCCTCATAAAGAAATGTTTTCGACTAAAAACAGCGGCTTAGTAATTCTTCTTGAAAGGATCTTGCAAGCATTCATTGACTTAGATCCGGAAATAGCCAGAGAATGTTTAGCTGTCGGTTTAATTAGCGAAAATGACGCTGTCCGTCACTATAGCAAGCGCGCTTTTGTGCTTTCGAAAGACATATTTCAAATGCGCTTAATGGATCGAAATCCCTCCGCTATCTTAGGCTTTTTACCCAAAGACCAATCCTACCGTTATATAATCCGCCCGTGATAATCCACCGGCGGTTTTTTAGTCTATTCTCTTCCTACCAACAAGTTAAGCACCTTAGTGCGAGTATCATTGAGGTGTTTTTAAAAACCCAAAATTAAAGACTTTTTTACTAAAATATGGTATAATATACCAAGCTGTTCGAAAGTTCTCGGATGCTTTATCGGAAGCATTTCCTCAAGGAGGGGTATAAAATGTACCGAAACACAATGAAAAGTGCGATTACTGGTTTAGCGATTAATGATGTAAATGAAGTATTCGGCAGAATGGATGAAATCGTTTTAGAAATAGATCATGGTGAGATAATCCAAATTTTAAAAATCAGGAATGAAATTACCAGAGGACCAATTCTTGAATTTATAGCAGAAATGCTCCCTTTCTTAACACGATTCTACTTAAAAGCTGAACCATACCAAAAAATTTATGACACTTTAGTAGAAAAAGGGTATAAAGTATATCTATTAACAGGAATGGCATCTGGTTTCTTCACAAATGTTCACTATCTTTATGCAAGTTTACCATAGCACCAACAGTCTCCGCCCCGATAATTCGAGGCGGTTTTTTAATTACTAAGAAATCACAAAAAATCGGGCTTTCACCCGATTTTTTTGCAATATCTTGAATTATTCTTCCACTTCTAATTCAGTAATATCTTCAGCGCCACTATTTTCTAGAATTCGACGAACTTCATCTTTATGAATTTTTGTAGGAACAGCGAGAATCACACCGCCTCGACCAACAACTTCTTCATATGAACGAGCTGTTTTTTCTGGAACGCCAACACGAGTTAAAGCACCTGCTAGACCTCCAGCAGCCGCACCAATCACTAAACCAGTAATTGTGGTACCAATTAGTCCTCCCAAACCTAAAACAGCGGCAATCGGCCCTACCACAATTATTCCCAAAACTCCAGCCAAAAATCCAGCTAATCCGCCAATGACGCCGCCCGTCACGGCCGTTCGACCAACTCGACTAGTTGTATTTGGTTCTCCTTCTGCGGAAACGACAGTTTCACCCTCGTTGATAACCTTGCCATTATGACGAAGAATAATAGAAATATCTTCAGTCACAAAACCAGCTTCCTCAAGGCGATCAATAGCTTCATTTGCTCTTTCACGATCGTGAAAAGCAGCAAAAATTAATTCTCTCATTTTAGTCCTTTCTATTTTAAGAAGTTAGAACAATAAACTCAAATGGTAAAATTTTATCGATCTTACCTCCTGAATTTAGTTGAGATCTTTTTATTTGAGTTATATTATAACAGTTTTTTAAATATAGATCAATCAAATAAATTGCTTAGGAAATGATTTTTAGTCAAAGGATACAGTCGCTTTTGTGCTGTTTTTCTGGTATAATATAAGATACAAAAGTTTAGTACTCAAACTAATAGAAAGGACTCATAATGAAAAAAGACCCCGTAGAGGTCACGATTTTTTCAAGTCTAACTTGTCCATGGTGTATGCTATTAAAAGACTACTTGCACACCAATAATATTTTTTTCGAAGAAAAGGATGTTACTTTCAATCACACGATAGCCAAGGAAATGTTTAAAAAATCTGGAAAGATGATAATTCCACAAATTTGGATTGGTGAAAAAATTGTCTATGGATTAGACTGGGAAGAGTTAAAAACGGCTTTAAAGAATGAAAATCTGTTAGTACGGTAAAATTTTGACCTTATATTGCAGATTATACTGAGAAATAGAATTAAGAGAACTTATATTCCATTTAACTTTATCAATTTCTAGAACACCACCAGCACTTGCACTTCCTGGCTCGTATATCGTTCCTGAAGGTATTGGTGCCTCAATAATAATATTTGATAATGGATAGTTATTCTCATTTTTGATTATCAAATTATAGGTTAAAATCTCACCAACACTAAGAGAAGGCTTATCCGCAGATAGTCCAAAAATAATTTTAGGTGGTTGGAACTCAAAGGCGCCAATATCGTAATAATCAATTGTCCCGATACCTGAATTTGGAATTGAAGGATCATCTTGACGCGTATTACCAATATAATCATAAGTAATTCCTAGGTCTTCTGCGGAATCAATACCAGGTGAACTACTTTTTAATCTTAGATCTAAAATGCCCATGTTAACAAATAATGGATCACCAATTTTAGAATTTTGACCCAATAAAAATCCTTCTACATTAATCGAATTATTGTAGAATAAATTAAAATTTTCCAAAAATTCTACATTTACTTGTTGTTCCTTAGTAATTCCCTTCTCAAAGCCATAGATAATATTGTTTTTAATCTTTACTTTAGGCCCAATGATACCGTCATACATAAAAACACCAATGCCTTCGCCGGCATGAGAATTGTTAACAATAGTATTATTATAGACGGAATGCTCAGAGTCACCAACCAAATAAACTGAAGGTTTAGTGCCATTAACTTGGCTTGATAAAACATTATTAAAAATCGTGCTTTTTGAATGATCAGTATTCGCAATAGCGGCTTTTTTATTGTTAATGGCTTTGGAATTTTTGATAGTTCCAACTGAATTACTATGAAATGTAAAGCCATCGCCATCCGATCCTAAACCATCCATACCATTACTATTAGCTATACACTTATCAAAAGTCACGTTAGCATTACCCGCCAAACTAAACCCATCATTAAAGTTAGCCTGGGCTATTACTTTAAAAATATTCACGTTAGTAGTAATTCCATAAGAGTAAAAGCCATCCCATTTATTCTGATTAAGAAACGAGTTGCTAACACTAAGATCATTCACCGTATCCACTAAGATTCCAGAGCCTTTACCACCTACAGTTTCCCCTTTACCATTATTGTTTGAAGTAAGATTATCAAAACTGATTTGTTTTGAATTTTTAAGAAAAACCCCATCAGATAAATTACCATCAATAACTAAATTCGTCGCAATAATATTTTCTCCATAAGAAATTTTTAATCCGTTAATCGAATTGTTATTTGATGAGATATTATCGAGAGCAATATCTATAACCGACATACCGATATTAGCATCAATATTAATACCAATTTTAGAGTTTGTTATCTCCATATTTTTAAATGAAAGACTCTGAGAATTTTGGCGTAATATAACACCCTGCTCAACCGCATTAATCACCTTCAAATCTTGAAAATTAAAATAACGCTTCCCTTCCCTTAACTCAATACCACTTGGAAATCCAGCGGCATTAATAATAGGTTTGTCAGTACTAGTACCATATGAACTAAAGCTTATTGGACTACTTGCAATCCCAGATAACGAAATTATAATAGAGCCATTAAAGGTTTGACCTTTTTTAAAAAGCACAACGTCACCCGGCTTGATTAGTGTTCCTGTCAAAGCGCTATTAAGCTTTGCAAGACTCTTCCAGGCTTGAGTTGATGACGTTCCAAGATTAAGATCGTTACCATTAAGAGAATCCATATAATAAATCGATTGGGTGCTGGCGGTATAATGATTTTGGCGGTAAAATAATATTAACAATCCTACAATAAGTAAGCTTGTTAAAACAAAAATAATATTTTTATAGTTTTTATTCATTTTTAAAATTTTAATAAAGAAAGGTGAGTATGATTACAATTATTTTACGTTGGGTTTTAAACGCCCTTGTTCTAATGATTATTCCCCGTATTGTTCAAGGGATTTCAATCAGTAATTTTTCCTCGGCTCTCATCGCTGTTTTAATTTTGGGATTAGTGAACGCCTTAATTCGACCAATTCTTTTAATTTTTACTCTTCCAATTAACATTTTAACGCTTGGTCTTTTCACTTTGGTTGTTAATGCTTTAATGTTCTGGCTGGTCTCTACTATTGTGCCAGGTTTCAATATCACAAACTTTTGGGCCGCCTTCTGGGGTGCGCTTGTCTACTCGATCATTTCAATTATTATAAATTCGTTTGATCGATAAAGCCCAACCTATCTATATTAAATCGCACTAATATCGCCATATTTTATTGAGCCATCACCATTATTACCAAAAGTCATCGACTATATGATAACTTTTCGTCTACTTATAATATACCAATAAAGTAAGGGTTTAACAATTAAATTCTTTCTCTTTTCTTCTGGAAAATTTTCTTGTATAATCAGTATTGAAAGAATATTAAGAAAGCATATTGTAAGGAGACCACTGATGGCAAAAATTACCGAAATCAAATCCCGCGAAATCCTGGACTCACGAGGAAACCCAACTATTGAAGTAGACTTAACTTTAGAAGATGGTTCATTTGGCCGAGCCGCTGTGCCTTCTGGCGCCTCAACCGGTAGCTATGAAGCAGTAGAATTACGTGATGGCGAAGTTCGCTTTGGCGGCAAAGGAGTTTTAAAAGCAGTTAAAAATGTTAATACTATTATAAAAGAAACAATCATCGATAAAGAGTTTGACCAAAAATCTTTAGATCAAGCAATGATTTCTTTAGATAACACTGAAAACAAATCCGTTTTAGGTGCCAATGCAATTTTGGGCGTTTCTTTAGCCTTTGCTCATGCTCAAGCAAAAAGCCTGAATCTACCACTTTACGAATATTTTGCTCGAACTAGCGATTCTAGCGAAAAAAGAATTTTACCAGTGCCAATGATGAATATCTTAAATGGCGGTAAGCATGCTGCCGGCTCGACTGACTTACAAGAGTTCATGATTATGCCAGTTGGCGCTCCTGATTTTCGCGAAGCCCTTCGTTACGGTACAGAAACTTTTCATGCCCTAAAAAAGATTCTTACTGAACGCGGTTTAAGTACCTCTGTTGGTGATGAAGGTGGCTTTGCTCCTGCCCTTGGCTCTAATGAGAAAGCTTTAGAAATCATTGTGGAGGCCATTAAAAAAGCAGGATATGTACCAGGAAAAGATATTGCAATTGCCATTGATGGCGCTGCTACCGAGCTATTTAAGGATGGTAAATATAATTTAGAAATTGAAGATAAAGTTCTAACATCAGATGAGATGATTAACCTATATGAAACATGGATCAATAAATATCCGATTGTTTCTATTGAAGACGGTTTGGCTGAAGATGATTGGGAAGGCTATATTAAGATGACCGAAAAATTGGGCAAGAAGATTCAAATTGTCGGCGATGACCTTTTTGTCACTAATATCAAACGCCTTAAAGAGGGAATTGAAAAAAAGGCTGCTAATTCAATTTTAATTAAGCTCAATCAAATCGGTACGGTTACGGAAACGATCGAAGCGATTAAAATGGCTTCGACAGCCAATTATACTTCTGTTGTGTCTCATCGCTCTGGCGAAACCGAAGACACGACTATTGCCGACTTTGTGGTTGGTTTAGGAACCGGCCAGATTAAAACCGGTTCTTTGTGCCGATCTGAAAGAGTCGCTAAATACAATCAGCTTCTAAGAATCGAGGAGGAGTTGGGCGATAAAGCAATATTTCTCGGCAAAGAAGCCCTAAAGTAATCGTACAAAATTTTGAAATTAGAAATTAGGATTTAGAAATTTGCAACCGAGGTTATATGTCATACTTAGTTTTAGTCCGTCACGGACAATCTGAATGGAATTTATTAAACCAATTTTGCGGTTGGACTGACGCTGAATTAACCGAAGAAGGTCGCGCTGAAGCCAGAAAGGCAGCCAGTCTTCTTAAAGATATAACTTTGCAACGAGCCCATACTTCCGATTTAAAAAGAGCTCAGGAAACGCTAGATATCATTCTTGAAGAGCTTGGCCATAAAGGAATTCCGGTAAAAAAACACTCTGCCATCAAGGAACGACATTATGGCGATTTGACTGGTATGAATAAGGATGAGGCTCGACAAAAGTTTGGTGACGATCAATTTAAACTTTACCGGCGCAGTTGGGATGTCGCCCCACCAAATGGCGAGAGTCTCAAAGACACAGCTGATCGTGCTATTCCCTATTATAAAGAAGAAATTTCACGCGATTTAAGAGAAGGTCACAATGTAATAGTTGCGGCGCACGGTAATAGTCTTCGCGCAATTATTAAGCATTTAGAAGAAGTTAGCGATGAAGATATTCCTAGTCTTGAGATTGGCACTGGCGTTATTCATATTTATCAAATCGATGAAAACGGAAAATTAATTTCCAAAGAAATAAGGGATCATAAAGGATCTTAAAACCAATTGAAAAAGTATTTTTTATCAATTCTCATATTACTAATTGCTACAGCTGTTACTTTTAGTATTTTTAAGTATCGGCTTAATAATGGAGAACAAGAAATACAAAAAAATCTTCCTGCTACATACGAAGAGATATTTGCTTACGATAAGTTTTTAACTGGAAAAGAAGAAACAGCTAAAGAAGTCGCAGACAAACTTGATTTACAACTCAAGAGAAACAGGGCTAAATTTATAAAGATTGCTGGCACTAAAGATAATAAAGAGTTGCGCGTCTTGTTTTATATGAATTTTGTGAGTTTTTATGGCTATTATTATGAAAGGGATTTGCCAGAAAAAAAGACTTTTAAACACTTAATGTGGAATACGCGTTTTAATAATTGCGGTTCAAGCACAATGATTTTAGCAATGCTTCTAGACCGAGCCGGCTATAGTTACAGAACTGTTGCTATCAATAATATGAGCCATGGTTATATTGAAGTCAAACTTCCCAATGGATGGCACGTTTTAGACCCCACCACTAATATCTGGATTAATCGAGGCACCGAAGATTTAATGGCAAAGAAACCAGCTAGTGTAAAAAGTTTTTATCTTCGAGCCGAAAACGCCAATGACCAAAAAGCTAGAATGCATTTAGAACGTGGTTTTGATGTTTTAAAGCTTCGCGAGAATATGCAAAAAATTGGCAATGGTTTTGACGCTAAAGTAGATAAATACAATTATATTGATCTCAAAGTATGGAAGTACTAATTTTAAGCCTCAATTTGATTGACATCAGGCTATTTTTGGGTTACAATTAAGCCATCTTTCTGCACGAGGTGATGAGATGCAAGTTAACAAACACGAATTACGCTATGGTTTGCTTTGCACCTTCGACGAGATCCGCCAATTAATAATGGGTTATGCTCTTGGCGAAATCACGGATGTTCTAGCTACCACTTCTATTAATTCTGGTAAAATAACCGCTGCTAACTATTTGAATGTAGTTTCAGAAGGTGGAATTGATATCGATTTTTGGCTTCGTAATTATTTACCCGAAATAGAGAAAAAGTTCAAAAAAGATGGCTATCATTATGTTGATGGTTTTCCAAAAAAACTTACTTATCTTAGGTTGTCTCTTCACCATGATTATCGTTTAAAGGATGGTATTTTTACTCGATTATACAACCGATTATTAGGTTTAGACAACCAAGAAACTTATCAGATTGAATCGACCTTCGCCGAATACCTCAAAAAAGAATTGGGCTATGTTGGCCAAGTTTATATTCAACTTCCAGCAGAAGGCAATCAATTTACGCTTAATTGGGAACCAATACTTAACATTATTAAACCATTAGTCTTTGCTGAAGCTTTTCAATCAATTGATGGGGGTGGCCTTTCCGGCTTATTTGTTAGTTCTGCTCAACAAAACGGTTATTCTAAAGGTTTTATTACTTATGATAGCTCGGATTTTAAAATTGAGTTAAAACTAGATGGATATAGCCTTAAAAACTCTTCCAAATGGCGTATTAATGACCAAACTCTCGTAGGCCCAGTTTCTTCGGAAAATCAACCTTCACTTATTTTAACTTTTGCGATAGAACCTAAATCATCTTTAGGCATAGATGATATACCCATCTTCAATCCAGAAAGCGTAGAAAAAGCACAAACAATTATCGCTTCAATCCAAAATGGATTAGCCGAACTTTAACAGCACAGACGTGCTGTTTTTTAGTAGTTCTAAAATAAATTAGTATTGTCTAGATTCCGGATAAGGAGCCCCTCCTTTCCGGAATGACAATGGAGGGAAAAGTAGTTTTTAAACAAGCTTGTGTAAATTTTTAGAAACTATTAAAAATTAACAGTAGTCTAAAAACAAGCTTAGTGGAGATCTTGAAGTTAACGCTTCAGGATCTCCATAAGTAAATTTAAAAAAACTATCCATAAATTGGAGTAGTTTTTAAACAAGCTTGTGTAAATTTTAAAGCTACCGCTTTAAAATTTCCATGAAGACTTCGTCGGGGATTTCGAGTTTACCAAGCATCTTCATTTTCTTTTTACCGGCGGCTTGCTTCTTTAACAGCTTATCTTTACGAGTTCTATCGCCGCCATAAAGTTTAGCAATAACGTCTTTTCGCATTGCCGAAATATCTTCACGCGCTAAAATTTTTCCGGGGGTATTACCAACGCTGCCGGTTGCAATTTGAATTGCCACTTCAAACATTTGACGTGGAATCAAGTCTTTTAGTTTTTGTGCTAAGGCCTTAGCTTGAGTCTGCATTTGAGAACGGGGGACTATCTTATTAAATTCCTCCACTTTTTGGCCAGAGACAAAAACATCAAGTTTAACCAATTCACCAGGTCGCCAACCAGTTAATTCATAATTTTGCGACGCATAACCCGAGGAAACCGATTTAAGCTTATCATGAAAATCAATAATAATTTCAGAGAGGGGAGCATCGTACTCTAAAATCGCCCGATCACCAACATATCGGGTGTTTTTATAAATTCCCCGTTTTGATTGGACGAGTTCCATCACCGCACCGAGATAAGTACTTGGGGTAATAATTTCTAGGTCAACCCACGGTTCTTCATACTCTTCTCTTGAACCATCGTAGAACTTTTTATATAGAACTGACGGTTGAGTCACAATAAGATCGAGGTTATATTCCCGTTCCAAACGCTCTTTAACTATTTCTAAGTGCAGTAACCCCAAAAAGCCGCAACGAAAACCATTACCAAAGGCTTCGGAATTTTCAGGTTCAAAAACCAAACTAGAATCATTTAATTTAAGCTTTAAAAGCGCGTTTCGAAGGTGATTGGGCTCACCACCTTGATTAAATAAAGAAGCAAAAACCATTGGTTGCGGAATTTTATAACCAGGAATAGGGGAGATGTTAATAGGGGAATCAATGGTGATTGTATCCCCGACTTTAACATCATTAATATCCTTAGCACCGGTCACAACATAACCAATCTCCCCTGCCCATAATGATTCTGAAGTTTCATATTTTAGTTTAAATTCCCCCACTTCGGTTGAATCCACCACTTTCCCTGTTGCCATAAATTTTAAAGCCTGATTTTTAGCTACTTTCCCGTCCATCACTCGCACATAAGCAATAACGCCACGGTAAGAATCGTAAACAGAATCAAAAATCAGAGCCTTAAGCGGCGCGCCCAAATCTCCCTTTGGCGACGGAATCATTTCCACAATTCTTTCGAGAATTGCTTCAACATTCTCCCCTGTTTTAGCCGAAACCTTAATTATTTCTTCATCGGTTACGCCTAGAAGGTCAGAAATTTCTTTGGAGACCTCCTCCACTTGCGCATTTGGGAGATCAATTTTATTAATCACTGGAATAATTTCAAGATTATTTTCGACGGCGTGATCAAGATTAGCTAAAGTTTGAGCTTGGATTCCTTTGGTTGCATCCACCACTAAAATAGCACCCTCGACAGCAGCAAGAGAACGTGAGACCTCATAAGCAAAGTCAACGTGACCAGGAGTATCTATAAGATTCAAAGTAAACTTTGAATCTGGAATTTCTAATTTCGAATTTCTAATTTCCAAACTATCAGAACCTTTACTATAAGTATTTAAACTAGGTCCTTTATGTTCATACTCCATACGCACTGGTTGAAGTTTAATGGTGATCCCCCGTTCACGTTCCAAATCCATTGTATCAAGCATTTGAGGTTTAATTTTATCGTGAGTGATAGTTTTAGTAATCTCTAACATCCGGTCAGCCAAAGTTGACTTACCATGATCGATGTGAGCAATAATTACAAAGTTCCTTATATTGTTCTGTAAAATCAAAATGAGCCTCCAGATCTACGACCAGCAATAGAAGGAGTATTAAATAGCTTTGTAATTTCCGCGTCCGCCTTTAGCGAGACCATTATAACAAAATTTCGAATATTTTCTTGATTTATCATATGTTAATTATACCTAAAAAAGCCCTGAAAGGCAATTGGTTATTCTATTTTAACACCTCATACATTGAGGTGTTAATTATTTCTAAATTTTTCTATAAGCTTTAACGCCTCTTCGCGAGTATTAATTTTACCTTCAAAATACTCTTTTTCGATTTCCGTTTTAATACGACCAACTTCTGGACTAGGTTCAATTTTAAGAGTTTCAATAATATCATCGCCGGTAATTAAATCGAAATTTTGAAGCTGTTGTTTCTCTTCTTCTGAAGATTCGCGTTCAAATTTTTCTTTTAGTTTTACCGCGTCTTCATACATATCCATTTCAGGTTTACCATTCGGACGAAGACTAGCAGATAGATCAGCTTCAGTTAAATCTAAAAGCAAATTAATATTAGGATCGCAAAATAGTTTCTTTTGTTTTCGTTCACTCATCCCACGAAAAGCGCCAACAATCCGCATATGCTGAGAGATAGCCCAAGTAACCGCATTAATAAAATGATGCGAAAATTTAAATCGCTCCAAAATCTCTTTGGCTTTTTCAGCCGAACGAACATCGTGGTCAAAAAAAGTAATACTCGTCTTTCCAACCTTACTTCTAAAGCCGATTGTTTCGGGCTTACAAATATCGTGGAGCAAAACCGCCCAGACTAACTCATCATAAGGCTTATCGATATTTTTAAGAGCTAAAAGGATATGCGTCAAAACATCGCCCTCTGCGTGAAATTCTGGTGGTTGAGGTACGTTTTTAGCATCCATCAGCTCTGGTAAAATTTCTTGAATTAATCCTAATCTTTGCATCTCGCAAATAGCGTCAGTCCGATTTTGACATAAAAGAATTTTCGTAAATTCATCACGAATCCTTTCCGAGGAAATTTCTTTGATTTTAGAAGCGTTACGCTGAATTGCTAATTCTGAATCTTCCTCAATTTTAAAATCTAACCGGCAAGCGAATCTCACTGCCCGCAATATCCGCAAATAATCCTCTGCAATTCTTTCCTCTGGTTTACCAATAAACCGAATAAGCTTTCGCTTAATATCTCTAATCCCATCAACAAAATCGATAATTTCTTTTTTAATAGGGTCATAAAAAAGTCCATTAATAGTAAAATCACGTCGCGAAGCATCAATTTCGGCTGAACTGAATTTTACAAATGATGGCCGTCGATGATCACTAATTCCTACATCTTCACGAAAGGTTGTCACTTCAAATTCGTCCTCATCCATCAAAATTGCCACTACCCCGAATTCTTTGCCGCGGTCATAAGATTTAGAAAAAAGCTTTCCGACTTCTTCTGGCTTTGCTGAAGTGGCAATATCAATATCGTGCGCCTTCAAACCCAGAAGCTCATCCCGCACTGATCCACCCGCAAAATATGCTTCAAAACCGGCGTCTTGCAGTGTTTCCACAATCAAAACCGCCTTTTTTTCTTCATCAGTTAAAGGCCGCTCAATTTCAAAATGAATTGTATTACCATTATTTTCCATGAGTTAATTTTACCATATAAACTAACTTTTTTCGAGAGTTAACTTATTTTCATTTTTTACTATCGAAATAGTCTTTAAGCTTTGCAATAATTTCTTTACGCATTATGATATAATCGGTTTTTGCCAAACCATCTTCAAATTTAATATTTAGAACTTTAGTTAATAAATTTTCCGTTTCTTTACTAAAAGCAATGATAATATTGTAACCGTCAAGAATATCAATTAAATTTATAAATTGATAATCAGGCCCATTTTTACTAGTCAAACTTTTAATTATTTCTCTTATCTCCTCAACCCTATCTTTAACCAAGCTATTAATGCCAACCGCTTCAATTTGTGACATAGAAAAAATTTTATCAAAGAAACTTCTTTCATAATAATCAATTTCTATTAAGTTTCTTAGATTCACGCCATTCAAATCAGACTTAGCAGTAAACATTTTTTTAACAAAATCATCTGGTATTTCAGCAATCTTTTTTAAAAATGATGCGGCCTGAATATCACGTTTGGTTGTCACTTTATTTCTTAAATTTATGGTATTGGAAACTATCCCGGCATAAAGCATAGTTGCAGTTTGTTTAGAAGGAATGATTTTTTCGTGCTGATATCTTTCAACAAGAATGGTAGCACAGGCACCAATAGGATCGATTTGAATTTTTGCAGATGGATAAAGATGAGATCGATTCACAATGTGATGATCGATTATTTCAATAACTTTTTGGTCGTCAAATTCTTTTTCGATTTCCGTTGATTCAACACAATCAGTGTCTACAAGAATGATTGAATTAAATTCATCAAAACTGTTAATCTTCTCAATTGGTTCGATTTCTAAATAATCTAAAACAAAATTTATTTCTTCATTAAGGTTTCCGATGGCGGCAGCTATAGCATTAATACCCTTTTTTCTTAAAATTTCTTGGTATGCTACAGTACTAGCATAACCATCCATATCTAAATCTTTATAACTAGTAATTACTATTTTTGACTGCATCAATGATCCTTTCCGCTAGATTATTAGCAACAATGTAACGATATATTACTATAACAAGGGCTATATTTACTATAGGATAAATGATTAAATTTTCAAACCATTTGCCTGTTTTAATACGCATTTTACCCAAAGGATCGGGTGGAATACCAAAATGATATTCAAGCGGAAATAATAAGGGCACACCAGCTTCAGTAAAAGAATCGGCTAATAAATGCGAAAGATAGCCAACAATAAAAGCTAATATTGTTAAGCCAAAATAATTTGAGGCATCAAGAATTGGAATATTTATAAAAACCAATTTGGTCAATAACCAAAATAAAAATGTTAGAATAACTAACCCAAGAAATGAATGCGAAAGGTGTCGATGTCCGCCAATAAAAGCCGGTTTAACTATTCTAGAGATAACCGAACCAGCGGGAATTTGCCGCCATAATCCGCCCGAAGGTGTATCAAGATCTGGCGCACTAGCTCCCACAATAGTAGCAATAATAAGTAAAGGCACTAATAAAGGCGTGAATTGCACATCCATTATTAAAAGAAAAAATATACTTGAGAAAAGCAAACCAGTTGAAATATGAGTTTTATATGTCATTTTGAGTTTGGCGCCGTCCCAGAGCTAGGTTTACCAAAAAATCTACATTAATATCGTAACAATGAAGATCGCCTTCCTGAATGTATAATTGAGCGTCGATTTTTTGAGCAATTTTCATCCCATGTTCAAGCGGTGTTACGCCATCGTCACGCTCGTAGATTAAGTCGATTTTTTGAGCATTAGATTTAATTGATTTCCAATCAAATGGTTCAGTAAAAAAATTTTCTAATGCGCCAAATTTCATCTCATTAATTGGACTCGCCACAATAACGGCATGATTAATTTTATGCGGGCTATCTTCTAAAAAACGCAAGATTGCTACTCCCCCCAAGGAATGGCCGACTAAAACCCACTCCTCATCCGGTTTATATGAAGAAATTACTTTAAGCCACTCTTCTTTCTTAGGAAAATACGCACCAGGAAGATCTGGCACGAACACCTCTAAACCTTTTTTCTCAAAAATATTTTTGGCCTTAGCAAACCAACAAGACTCACTTGTCGCATCCCAACCGTGCAATATTAAAACTTTTTTTGGTTTGATTATTTTCATTCTCTCCTTAACTATTTCTCGTGACCCACTAAGCTCAACTGACCTTTTACTAAGATAATATTAGTAAAACTGTACTTTTTATAGACATCAGCCATTTTCTGATCTAATAATTTATTAATATTTGGCTCCAGACTACTTGCGACAAAAGTTGGTAAATTGTAGTTATTTCCCTGAATTTTTTTTAACGTAAAAGCTAATCTTCCTTCTTTGATTTTCGGCTCAAGAAAGGCTGTAATATTAGTATTTAAAGGTTTGATCATTTTGCCATAAATGATTAATTCTTCAGTAGTGATTTCTGCGCGGGGCTCTCTAATAATAACGCTTTGAAAATTGATCCCGGAAGATAATAATTGGTTCAATTCGTAGTCATTAATTTTTAAAGTTACCTCGCCGTTAGAGTTAATGACAGTATTGTCTTTAATATTATTAATATTGGAGTTAAAATTAATCGGAATTTTTCCCATTATTCCGCTTTTCGAGATTTGCCAGTAAAAATATAAACTTATTGCAGCCAAAACAACAAAAATCGCAATTAAAAGTATGGTTAGAGTCTGACAAGTACAGCAGCTTTGATGAGCTCTATCCTTATCCAATTCTTTATAAAAATCGTTTTCTTGATTTGGCATATCGACTTCCTATTTATTCTCGGTCAGACCGGCAATATCAGTATTAGTTTTGGTGGAAAAACGTTTAAAAATATGCTTAATTGAAGAAGCTTCATCGCACCCAAGAAACCAAGTAATTACTAAATAAATCAATAAACCCGCAATCGTGGCAGCAATTGCTTGAGTCGCCACCCCCCAAAAACGATCCATATCAACAGCTGAACCCACTAAATGTTTTATTTGTTGAATAGTAATCACAGAGACGACACCCGCTAATAAAATTTTTCCGATGTGTTTTATTAGGCTATTTTCATTTTTAAAACCTGCTTTCTTTCTTAGTAATAAATAAATTAGGATGGTGGCAAAAGCACTCCCAATTGAATAACCTAAAGCTAAACCTGTTACCCCCATTTTATTAGAAAGGACCAAACCCAAAACTATGCTTATAGTTGCTCCAATTATAGTAACCGTCATCGGAATTTTAGTATTATGAAGAGCGTAAAATGAACGAGAAAATAATGGCATTAAACCAGTGAAGACTAATGATAAGGAAAAAGCTGCTAAAGTATTGGCGGTCTGAATAGTTTGTTCCCATTCAAAATAGCCTGATCCAAGAATCAGTCGAACGATTTGCATCCTTAATAAAATCAAAATAATGGTCATTGGGACCATAAAGTACAAGATGGTTTTTACCATTTTTAGGATTTGCAAATTAAAGTCCTGGTAGTTACTCTTAGTAACTGATTCTGTCAGATATGGAAAAACAGCAGTCGCAAAAGATGTGCCAAATACCACCATCGGCATAGTTTGAATATTATCAGCTAAATTATAAACTGCCACAGCATACCCGCCGATTGAACTTGCAATCGCTGTAAATACTAAAAGCATTATTTGGTTTGTTCCTAATGCGATTGCCCTAGGAATCATTAATAAGGCAATACGCTTTACACCCCAATGTTTCAAATCTATTATAGGCGCCCATTTAAAGCCAAGTTTAATAGCAGCTGGCAATTGAACCAAAAAATGCAAAAGCGCACCTATTACCACTGAAAAAGCCACGCCATAAATACTAAACTTTCCAGCCAACAAAATGGTCCCTAGAATAATCGAAAGATTATAAACCAATGGCGCAAAAGAATAGGCTAAAAAGCGTTTATATGAGTTTAAAATACCGCCAGTAATGTAAGAAATGCCAAATAAAATTGGCGAGGCAAGCATTATCCTTGCCAATTGAGAAGTCAAAGCCTGATTTTCTAAAGAGAACCCCGGAACAACAAACTTGACTAGCCACGGCATCAAAATAAATAAAATAACTGACATTACAGACAAAATTATTATTGATATATTAATAATTGAACTAGCTACAAGCCAGGCTTCGGGCTGTTTTTTCTGCGCCGTTAGGGAACTAAAAACTGGGATAAAAGCCGAAGTGATTGCCCCAAGGATAAGAATGTTAAAAATAAAATCAGGAATACGAAAGGCAGCATAATAAACAGACAGTAAATCAGTCGGAATTCTTTGCGTCAAAAAATGATCTCTTAGAACTCCTAAGACATTACTTAAAAATAAAGTTAAGATTAAAATAAGGGAAGCGCCACTAAGGGAATTCTCACCATAAAATAATGAGGATATTTTCTTTACCATAATTTGATTTTACTCTTTTGGAGTAGCTTTGCCAAGAACCCTTAGAAAGGATACTGTTCCTTCTTCTCTTCAACAACTTTTACATTGCGCTTACGCAGGTAATAATAGTAATAGTAAACTGCTCCACCAGTAAGAGAAATTGGTATTAAAGCATAGAAGAACCAAAGCATCCAAGTTTTTGCACCCGTTCCTTCAAAAGCTTGCTGAATATCGTTAGTATTTGTATCGGTATTTGTGTCGGTACTAGCCGGGACATCAGAATCATTATTCGAAGGAATGACCGGTGGCTCGATTGTACCGGTATCACCGCCAACATTGGTATCACCGCTACCATTATTATTACCACCACTATCTCCTCCTGTCCCACCAGTTGTACCACCACTACTTGAAGTATCCAATTTAATACTCACACTATCATTAGCCGATAAACTACCTCGGCTGCAGGTAAGAATAAAGGTTTTGGACGAAGTAACATTTTTAATTTCTTCCGTCCCGTAAACGCCTTTTGCACCACTCCAACTACCCGAAGCGTTACAATTAGAAGCATTTGTTGAACTCCATTGCAAAGTTACTGATTGTCCTGATTTTATTTGCGATGTTGTATCTGAATTATTGGCTTTAAGATTAACTGTCGGAGCCGGAAGTTGAGTATTATTAACAATTACAGACACTGTATCCTCTGCCCATATATCATTTTTACTGCATTTTAAAGTGAAACTTTTAGAAGAAGTAATGCTTTTGATTTCTTCAGATCCTGATAAACTTTTTGCGCCAGACCAACCACCAGAAGCAGAACAGCTTGAAGCGTTAGTTGCAGTCCAACTCAAATTGACAGAATTACCAGAGTCGATAGTCACTGGACTATTTGAACTATTGATCTTCAAATCAACCAAAGGTTCGGTTTGAGTAGGGTTATTAACTTTAACAATTACTTCATCAACTATATTAACACCCAAACTATCACTACAAGTTAAAATGTATTGTTTAGCAGAACCAATTTTACTAATTTTCAGTGAACCAGAAGTTTGTAAAACACCAGACCAATGACCAGAGGCCGAACAGCTTGTTACGTTAGATGAGGTCCAGGAAAGAGTAAAACCAACTCCAGCGTCAATTGTTATTGGGCCATTAGAATCGTTAGCTTTAATATCTACCTTAGGTAAACCAGTACCAATATTTGCTACAACCGTATCACTAACTGAACCTTTTTCATTAGCACAAGTCAATGTATATGTTTTAGCTGCAATCAACTTACCAACTTCTTCTGACCCAGAAGTATTCTTATTACCTGACCAATCCCCGGAAGCAGTACAAGAATTTGCATTAGTTGTTGTCCAAGATAATGTAACTACACTATTTGATTCAACTGACAAAGAATCATCCTTATTATTTGCTTTCAAGTTAACTGTGGGAGCAGGAATATCTATCTTTACTTCAACTGTGTCCGTAGCTGTACTTTGATCAGCTGCTAAGCAGGTTAAAGTAAAAGTTTTGGAAGTAGTTGTGCCACCTTGTGATTCCGAACCACTTGCATCTTTATTACCAGACCAATCTCCCGAAGCCACACAAGAAACAACATTGGCAGACGTCCAAGTCAAATTAACTGAATCGCCAGTATTGATAGTCAAAGGACCATCAGAATCGTTTGCTTTAAGATTAACGGTTGGGATTTGGCTACCTCCACCAATAACAAAATTAGCGTCGGTAACACTACCCAAAATATCCACTGGTTGAGCAAGATCTGCTGTTACATTACTATCGTCAGTACTTCCTAACGAGAAATTAAAATTTAAGTTCGCAGCACTAGACGCAGCTTTAGCTTTAAGATTAATAGTGGCTAGAGCACCAGAAACAACCTTTCCTTCCGTCCCCGCTACAACCGAAGCGCCAAAAACAATTTTGTTTTTATTAGCATCACCAGTTGTCATTACAGTGTTTATAGCAGTAACTGGTAATATATTACTAGAAGTAAGATTGCCGTTTTCGACTTCCAATAAATTTGGATTGTAATAAATTTCTACATCGGCGCCATTAATCTTTTGTCCACCTGAATCAAGCATTACATCAACTGCAAAAGTATCACCAATATTTACATTCTTTTGCGATGGAGCAAGAGCCAAACTAGCTGGCGTATCCTCAGCCTTAGGCTGGATAAAAACTTGCCCTTTAAATAATAAAAAGAAAGATAATCCCAAAAATAAAATTAAGCCAATAATTATCAGTATTAAATTCTTCTTTTTCATTAATTCTCCTTAATTATACCAATTAGGTTCCAGTATTATTCTTTGCCCAGTTACGACTAACATAAGACCAATCAACTTCTTGAATAATGCCGTCTTCATTCAAGTCTAGCGAAGGTACTGATGTACCCCAGTTTGATGAGTTGTATGCTCCAGCGTCTAAGCTATTAATTTTATTGTCATTACCGCTCACATCACCAGCAAATAGAGTTCCATAATCTAAAGTTAAACCATCTGCTAAAGCAGTATTTTTAATAGTTTTACTTAAATAGTTAGTGGCTTTAAAGCGATAATCGTAGCTAGTACCAGCCGTAGCTCCAACCCAAGTAACCGAAGGAATAGAGGCGTTACCTGATGCATCAGTTGTAATATTATTTAACTGATATAGTGGAGTAATGGAATAATCTGTAGTATTGGCAGGGTAAATCTTTAACTGTCCAGTTGTAACGTTGGCGTTTGGCTTACCTTCAAATAGTGATTTGAGGGTTAAGTTGTA
>Ga0172379_10002439_pt1 | contig 32804 bp, 24 predicted proteins | sample GrowelOW334metaG_FD_119756 | JGI IMG/M metagenome (GOLD analysis project Ga0172379, IMG submission 119756) | Groundwater microbial communities from an aquifer near a municipal landfill in Southern Ontario, Canada - Groundwater well OW334 metaG | ecosystem: Environmental > Aquatic > Deep...
ATCGTCTCGAATCCATTGCTTATAAACAGGATGAAAAAGAATCTCATTTGGAAATTTTCAGAAAAATGCTTTTGGCGGTGGCAAAAGATTTGAGAGTTGTATTGATCGTTCTTGTTAATCGAATTAATTCCATGAAAGGGCTTAAGGATAACAAAAATGCCAAACAGGTTTTGCGTTTTTCCGAAGAAACTTTGGAGATTTATGCGCCCGTTGCATCCCGTCTCGGTATTTACAGAATTAAAAGTGACTTGGAGGACTCGGCGTTAAAATATATTGACCCGGTTTCTTATAAAAAAACCGAAAAACAGATTCAGAAATTTATTAAAGAGAAAAAGAAAGCCATCGAGGACATACAGGAAAAAATTGGAAAGTTTTTACAGTCCAGAGGATATCTTGCTGATGTAAAGGGGAGGATTAAAAGTATTTATAGTACAAGCAATAAACTTAAGAGAAAGAATTTTTCTTCCATAGAGGATTTGTATGACATTTTTGCTATCAGGATAATCTTGCCTTCGCAGTATGATGAAAACGGCAATGAGTTGGTGGATCATTTATACAGTGTTCTTGGGCTTGTCCATAGCGAATGGAAGCCACTTTCAAGAAGATTCAAAGACTTTATAGCGGTTCCAAAACCCAATGGATATAGAAGTTTGCATACCGTTGTCTTAGGTATTGCTCCGGAATATATCGATAAGCCGGTTGAGATTCAAATTCGCAGTCGAGACATGGAAAGAGAAGCTGAATACGGAGTTTCTTCACATTGGATTTATAAGCAATATGTTGCCGCCGGCGGCCCGGAAGCGCTACGTCATCAAATCGATTGGCTTAAAGGGCTTCAGAGAATCAACGAGGAATTTGCTATGGGAATGGAGCTTTCCGAGATAGGAGTGGATTTATTTAAAGATAGAATATTTGTTCTTACGCCAAAAGGTGAGGTTAAAGATTTGGCTTTGGGATCCACTCCAATTGACTTTGCCTATGCCGTTCATACGGAGGTTGGCAACAAGTGCATAATGGCAAAAGTTAACGGTGCAGCCGCGCCTCTTGATTATGTTTTACAGAATGGAGATGTCGTTGGAATTATTACCAGAAGAGATGCTTCGCCAAAGCTTCAATGGTTGTCTATTGCCAGAACCGGTTTTGCGAAAAATAAAATCAAAGCTTATTTCAGTTCTCTCAATAAAGATAGCAATATAAAAGAAGGCAAAAAACTTCTCAATAGTCAGCTTGAGCGCTTGTCCAAGCAGAAATTAGACCAAGCGTATTCGGTGCTGAAGAAGTATGGAGGAAAAGATCTTACCGTTTCTCAAAGAGAGCGAGTTTTGGAGGAAATAGGGAAGGGGACGAGATTGGTTTCTGATGTAATCAGAAGAATTTTTCCGTACGAAGAGATGTTCATAATTGACGAGAAAAAGGAAATTAAAAAAGACGAGCGTTCTGTTAAAAGAGCGCTTGAATTTAAGGAAAACGCACCTTTGGGCAAGCAAATTCTTGTCGGAGGGGAGTCGGATTTGCCGGTCAAAATTTCATCGTGCTGTAATCCAAAATACGGAGATAAAATAGTTGCCTATATAACCAGAGGCAAAGCTTCCGTTCACAAAATGTCATGCAATAAAATTGACGATTTAAATAAAAAAAGATTTGTATTTGCCAGTTGGAAGAGGAATAAGATTGATGTCGAAAAGAAATATCGTGCGAACATCAAGCTTACCGTGATGTCCAGAGTTGGGCTTATTCGTGATATTACAGCGGTAATTTCGAGTTTTAATATTTTGATTGTTGATGTGAGAATGGAAGGGGACAACAACAAAATGCATGATGATTTTTTCACTTTGGAATTTGATGATCCCAAGAAATTCGATGTGCTTTTGGATAAACTGGAAAACATCGAAGGTGTTGAAAAGGTTTTGAAGATTTAACATTCGATTTTTTAAATCAGGAATGACTTGAAGTGTTTTTCCGTCTCTCGCTCGATGAGGGTTTTTAATATTTGGATGATTCTCTCCTTTTCCTCTTTGGTAAGCGCTATCGTCTCGATTTCCGTGAAGGTTTTTGATCTAATGAATTCCAGAAATTTGATGTATTTTTTGTCTACTGAGTATGTGTGCATTCTTAAATCCGGGAGAAGGCCCATCTTGTCCAAAAGTTTTACTATGTATGCCATCGCGATTAAAAGCGGTTTTTCTGAAGTATTCAAATGCTGCAAAGTTTTTTCCATCAATCTGAAAAGATTTTCCAGAGTTTGATTTTCATAAAGAACGCGGCTCGTGATTTCCGCTATCTGCAGCGCTCCGGAGAGTTTGTCCAAATCACGCCTGATGCGTTTCTGGGAATCGATTGTAGAAATTTCGGTGACGATTATGTTTCTTGGCCCGAAATAAAGAGTAATGTTGCATGTGTTTAAAGTTTCCAAATGTCCGATGAATTTACTTGTGATTTTTCGCGCGCCTTTTGCGACTGCTTTTATTTTTCCTAATTCTTCGTTGTATAAATAAACCCACTTGTCGGATTCGCCCAAGTTTTTATGCCCCAAGATGACGCATTTTAGCGTTTGTGATTTCATCTGAATAATTTTCTAAACAGGTGTTCGTGTACCGCGATTATACTGCTGGAAATTGTTAGCAAAAGTGTGACTAAAAATTCTGCGCCAAGCATCCAGAATAATTTTGAATCCGCGTAGCTGAAAATATTTAAGTTTTCTATGTTTATTCTTGATGAAACGATTATTAGCATCAGGAAGCCAACAATTACGGCCATTACTCCGTAAATAATTCCTTCGATTATGAATGGAAGACGGATGAACCAATAAGATGCGCCGACAAGCTCCATGACTTGAATTTCTTTTTTGCGCGAGAAGATTGTTACTTGTAAGGCGTTGAGGATTATGAGCGCGCCACCTATCAAGAATGTCATAATCAACCAAAAGATTACTTGGCGCGTGAAGTTATTAAGTTTTACGAGATTTTTCGATACGCTATCCATTATGCCTGTGCTTTCTTTGGCGTCGGGGCCGATTTTGCTGGAAAGATAGTATGAATATTTATCCTGATTGAGAAAATCGGCCACACTTTTGTGGTATTTTGGCTCTGTTGTCACTACGCTCAAGGATGCCGGAAGTGGATTTCCCATTTTGTATTTCTCAAAAGCTGTTGAAATGTCCGGATGAGTTAAGCGAACTTGTTCGAGAGCTGCGTCTTTTGATGTGTAATAAACGTTTTCAACGCCCTCAAGATTTTTTAACGCCGTTATGATGTTTTGTGTTTCTTCAAATGTCGTACTATCTTTTAAATAAGCCACTATATCGATTTTCTTGCTTAAGTTGCTTATACTGTCTTGAGCTATGAAATTTATTATCAAGATTACATTGAATATCAAAATTATTATTCCTACAACGAAGATTGTCGCTATCGACAAAAACTTATTGCGCCAAATGTTGGTAACCGCAAGCTTTGTAGCTTTTTCCAATAGTGAAAATTTTGATGGGGTCTGTTTCATGTCCGAATTATACAACATCTTCCTCTGAAACCTGAAGCTCTTCTTTTGAATTTTCTTCTGCGGCTTGTACAGCGTCTTTTATTAGTGATGATTTGTACATACTTGGTCTGTATGGTTTCAATCTTACGATTTTTGCGTTGAGTTTTAGCTTAACAAGCACCTTTGGCAGGTAATACGAGAAAGCGAATTGATCGTAGCCTAGGGCAATAATGTCCGGTCGATATATTTTTATTGCTTTCATTTTGTCTTTTTCGTCACCTAATATGACTTTGTCGGCCCAACCTGTCTCTTTCAGCGATTTTACGCGATTTTTTTCATCATGATCGGGAAGTGCGCCTTTTATTGATTTAACCGTATTGTCCAAAGCTACAACGGCCAAAATTTCTTTGCCAAGTTCTCTCGCTTGCGAGAATAAATTTTCGTGTCCGGCATGCAGATAATCAAAGGTGCCGAAGACCATTACCAATTTTTGCTTTTCTGTATTATTCATTTTAGTTTGATGCGTTCAAGTCCGGAAAAGTGAGATTTACAATTATAAGCCCGATAACTATTACCACTAAAATTGCCATCAAGGCAATGTCCAAAGTTTTATGAGGATTCTGAGTGTCTGTTAGGGATAGCCTGAGCGAAGCGAAGGCGTAGACAAGGCCTGTTAAGACGAAAGGCACATCCATTATCTTGTTAATTATCAGTGCTTGCTTCAGAAATAATTCGTTTGCAATCAAAGCGCTCGACCCCAGGTGAATTATTCCTGTGGCTACAAAAAAGACGAGGGAGACTTTTTTGATATTTAGAATCGTGTTTACGCTTTGCATAGCGTGTTGATTATATATTTTGGGAGTCGGTTTTACAAGTTTCTAAACTTCTTGTAAACTTGAGCCTGTTTTAAGCGAAAAATATGATTGATGAAAAACAAGTCAGGCACATAGCAAAGCTGGCCAGAATTGATTTGACTGATGCAGAAGTAAAGAAATTCACCAAGCAATTGTCCGGAGTTTTTGGGTATATGGAGGTTTTAAATGAATTGGATACCAAGAATGTCAAGGAGACAAGCCAGGTTACCGGGCTTAGTAATATTATGGAAAAAGATAAGGTGGAGAAGGGACTGCTTACTCGCGAGGAGCTTTTGCAAGCAACGGAGTTGCCTATCGAGAGCAATCAAATACGAGTTTTGCCCGCAATTAAGTAACAGGCGCAAGTGAATTATGGCTGATTTAAATGAACTGACAATCCGGGAGGCTCACGAGGGGCTTAAGAAAAAGAAATTTTCAAGCGAAGAGCTTACGAAATCTTGTTTGGGTAGGATTAAAGAGCGAAACAAGGACTTGAACGCCTTTGTGCTGGTGGACGAGAAAATGAGCCTTCTAGAAGCCAAGGAGGCTGATAAGAAAATCGCGAAGGCCAAGGATTTTTCTGTGCTTTGTGGAGTCCCGGCGGGGATAAAAGATATATTTAACACCAAAGGTGTTAAGACTACTTGTTGTTCGCCGGGTTTGAAGAATTTTGTGCCGCCTTATGACGCCACTGTGATTGGAAAACTTAAAGATAAGGGGATGGTCATGGTTGGAAAAACGAATTTGGACGAATTCGCGTGCGGCGGCAGTACCGAACACTCTTGTTTTGGACCGACTAAAAATCCTTATGATTTGACTCGCGTTTCCGGAGGAAGTTCCGGTGGTTCTGCAGCTGCCGTGGCGGATAATATGTGTATTTATTCTCTTGGAACCGATACCGGCGGATCTATTCGCCAGCCCGCAAGTCTTTGCGGTGTTTACGGCATGAAAGTCACTTACGGCAGGGTTAGTCGAAGCGGAGTTACCGCTATGGCATCTTCTTTGGACACGATTGGAAATTTTGGGAAGTCCGTAGAGGATATTGCAATTGTTTTAAAGGAAATTGCCGGAAAAGATCGTCGTGATTTAACCACTCCGGACAAAGAAGTGCCCGATTATCTTAAATTTCTGGATAAAGATATAAAAGGGAAGGTGATTGCTTTGCCAAAAGAATATTTTGGCGAAGGTGTCGAAAAAGAGACTGCTGAAATTGTGAAAAATGCCGTGAAAAAGCTGGAAGATAAAGGGGCGAAAATCATGGAGGTAAGCCTTCCTACGACAAAATACGCCGTGGCTGCTTATTATATTATTATGCCGGCCGAGCTTTCCGCAAATCTGGAAAGATATGACGGAGTTCGTTATGGAAAAAAGACCAACAAGTCCGTTGAAGATCTTGTGGATTTTTATTTCAAAACTCGCGAGGAGTTTTTTGGAGACGAAATTAAGCGAAGAATTATGATTGGAACATACGTTCTTTCCGCCGGATACTACGACGCGTATTACAAAAAAGCACAAAAAGTTCGCACTTTGATTATTGAGGACTTTAATAAAGTTTTTGAGAAAGCGGATGTGATTATCGCTCCAACCTCGCCGTTTCCGGCATTTAAAATAGGGGAGTTTCTTGACGATCCTTTGGCTATGTACATGGCTGATGCTTTGACTATTCCTGCAAGTATCGCCGGTTTGCCGGCATTGAATTGTCCTTGCGGAATGAGTAAAAGCGGCCTTCCAATAGGCCTTCAAGTCATCGCTCCACAGTTCGAGGAAGGCCGTGCCATCACTTTTGCTTCGGCTTTGGCTGATTAAAACTGTTTGCAAACTTCCAAAGCAGATCAAAGACTGCTCTTTGCCTTGAGCATATTTCGGCGCTTTTGATTTCAATCAGATTTTTTCCCGGGAAAATGTTGCGAGTTTTTGGCTTACGGTTGCGTTTTTGTGTTTGTAAAATGTTTTATTCTTAATGCAAGTTCGCTAGCTTAAGCCCGAAACTGAATTTTCCGCCGTACCGGAACGGCGTAAAACCTCGATTTGCCGCATAAAAAAGCCATTTTATTTTCGGATTTGACGCAGATAAAATCCGATGTTGTCGTTGGATATGCCAAATATATTGGTGCTATGCGCGCGGCTGGTATCAAGTCTACTTTTCCGAAAATGAGTCTGCAAACTTCCAAAGCAAATTGAAGATTGCTCTTTGGCTTGCGCATATTTCGGCGCTTTCGATTACCATTCCAATAAGTTCATCTTTGTACGAAACGATTGATACCTTGTCGTCGTAGATGTTAATTTCATTTGTGAAATCGAAGTGCTCTTTCGGTATTAATTTTGTTTTTCTGTGATATTTCTTGTCATTGTTTTTAACTATTTCTCCTTCTTCGTCCTTTGGGCAAATTTCTTTTAGAAAGATGTTTTTTGCCGCTCTCTTAGCCACATATTCCTTGTCGTAGTTTGGCCACCTTATTCTGATTTCGTGCGAGTTGGAGTAATTTAGTATATCCGTTTTACTTGTTAACGTATCGGCATAAATCATTTTTATACCTTCAAGTCCTTCAAAATATCTTACTCTTGGATGCGCGGTTTGGCCGCTAAGTCTTTTTAGCGCCGGCAAAGTTTTTCTCAAATCATTTGTTCTTCTTTCAAACTCGTCCACCAAAATATCCGGTGAAACTCCTGTAAAATAGGCTGTTTTCTTCTTTGTAAAATGGCTTACCAGTCCTTTTTTCTTTAGTTTTTCCAATATGTCATAAGTTGTTACGCGGTTTAGTCCGGAATCCTCCGCTATTTTTGAAACCGGCGTTGTTCCTATCTTCACGCATGATAAATAAACCTTGGCTTCTTTGTCATTCAGTCCGATATTCGTTAGAGTTTTTATGAGATTACTGTCTATTGTCATATCTAAAGATTACAACATTCTATTATCAGTTTTTCGATGGCCAGTTCGTATTCACTTTTATCTTTTTTTGTAGTTTTTATTCCGCCGGTCTTTGAATCTGCGTCTATTTTTAACATTTTTTGGTATATGATTTTTATTTGCTCCTCGGTGAAATTTTTGCATTGTCTGGCTGTGGTTTGCGCAACAAACGGATGAATGCTTAAGCGCTTGGCTATGGCAAAAGGCGGCTCTCTGTTATCCACCAATTCTTTTACTTGGATTATCAGTCGGAATTGCCTGACTATCATAAAAAATATCATTTGAAGTTCTTCATCACTTTCAATCATAGTTCTCAAAGTTTTCAGCGATCCTTTTACATCTTTTGCGCCGATTGCGTCTGTTAATTTGAATATTGAAGCGGTTATTGAAGGCGTTACCAAGTCATCTATCATTTCGATTGTTATTTCTTTTCCGTCAGCAAAAGTTTTTAATTTGTCCAATTCGTTTTTTACAGTCCATAGGTTTAAGCTGCAATAACTTGCCAGATGCTCAGCCGCTTTGGTTGAAATTTTAAAATTTTCAGCTCTGGATTTTTCCATAATTGTCGATATGACTTCTCTTATTGATGGAAGCGGGAATTCTTTTGCTTCTCCCGTTTTTGAAATTTTCTGATATAAAGATGTTCTTCTGTCCGGCATGCCACTTTCGTAAAAGACGACCAAGCAGGAATCCGGTATGTTTGATACTATTTCAGCTACTTTTTGTTTCTCTTCGGCTTTGGATTTCTTGAAAAAGTCTTTGATAATCAACATTCTTTTGTCAGCCAAAAATGGCAGAGCTCCGATGTCCGTTGCGAGTTTACCGGCGTTTAATTCTCCTCCGTCTATCTGTTCCATATTTGTTTCGCCGTGTTTTTTTGCGAATTCCGTTTTCCATAAATTAAGTTTTGCGGAAGATGAAAATGTGTCTTCTCCGTAAAAAAGGAAAACGTTTTTTGGTGTATCCTTTGTCGTCATGCCGACATTGTAGCACGGGCTAGGCCTTCACTGAAGAGCTTAGCCCTGTTTGAGCTTTCGTTGATGTGCCTTGGCCTTACCTCGCGCTTCTTAGCTGAGTTACGTCCATAATTTCATTTAGGCCCGGAGGAGTGTTAAGCAGCAATCTTTCGTCGTATCGGATTGTTATTGCACCTTCATCCTTTAACGGATCTCCGATTGCCCTTCTGTTTTTAAACAGATCTTGAATGTCACCGATAAGACTTCCGCGAATTATCAATCTGATAAAGGATAACTGATTGGTTGCCTTGGAGTCTTTGTCGTATGAGAAGATTTTTCCTTTTCCTCCGTTTTCGGTTGTATCCAAAGCCAGAATGATTCCATCTATTTTACTTACGTTTTTATCTATGTAGATATTTCCGTCCAAAACGATAAACGCGGCTGACGGAAGGCTTTTCGGGTTGGCCGGATCTGCTCCATTGTCATCATATTCAACGTTACTGTTGATGTATAAATTTCCGTCTTTTATTATGTATGTTTGTGCTGCAGGAATTTCCGCTGACACGGTATTCATTTCAAACGCCGATAATATCGAAGTCATTATAAGCGATGTCCATGATGGGCTGCTTAATCCGTTTGAATCTCCTTTTATTTGGAATTTGCCTGACGATCCATCTATTATTACGTTCCCGTTTTCAGCCATAAACACTCCGCTTTGCAAGTTTTTTGCGAATGCGTTTCTTACGCTTTCCATGTTTTCCAATTTTAGCGTTCCGCCTATTGCTGCCAAATTTTTCGCGTCCCATCTTGCGATTTTTGTTATGTTTGATTGCAAAGTGTCTGTTATAACTTTTTGTCTCCAGTCTTCGTTTAACGCCGATTCCATCTCGCAAACCGAGCTTGAAAAATGCTTGAATACGTTTCTATATTCCGGTGGAAGTTCTGTGCTGCCCGAGTTACTTAATTTGCAAATGTCGTGACTTGGATTTGTGAAAGAAATCGGATCTGTTGGAATAACTCCGCCTCCAGTGCTTGGCGTTCCCGGTTCATCATCTTTTTTAGGTCTTAGAATCAAAGGTATGTTGTGTATTGTGCTGCATTTGCTAACATCAACTCCTGCGTCCACTTCATCGTGAAACAGCACGTCTCCGCTTGTCTTAGCCAAAATGAATGGGCAGATAACTACCACTTTTGCCGAATCGCTTTCTCCGGTAATTTTTGCCGTGTTATCAAATTCTTCACCGCATGCGCCGGTTTGTTCCAATAAATTTTTACACAGATTGTCTGTTATTATGGTGTTGTTTATAACTTGATAAATTATGTAGATCTTTTTGTCAGACCCGTCGTTTATTTCAAAATGGATTTTTTCGCCATCCTTAAAATTTTCCTCAATATCGCTAAAATCTTCGTCTATGCAAACTTCACTTTCATTATCACTTCCGCATTTGTATTCATCTTCGTAGTCGCTAATATCGTATCCGGAATAATTGTCAAAATCGGTTAAGCTTTTGTTTTTACCCAAAAGATGTTCGTCGTTGTACGCGCTTGTTTTGAAATCCGAGCTTTTAAAAATGACTTCGTCATCGCTGCTCCCGTCCACCGCTATTGCCATTGCGTAGTAGTCCAATTTGCCTGAGAGTATTGATTTTATGCTTCCGTTTTGGAATGAATCTTCCCAGAAATTTATTGAATTTGCGTCAACCGTGTCTATCTTCGCCGTGTATGTTATGTATTTATCGTCGTGATTTATCCAATCTGATAACGAGTTTTCTTTTCCACCGATATTTATAAGATTTGTCCAATTTTTATCCACTTGGTCATATACAGCTTTTTTAATATTTGGGCCTGTTGTGTCATCGTCATCATCATCGTCATCGTCATCGTCATCATCGTCATCGTCATCATCGTCATCGCCCGGATTTGTGTTCTTTGATACCAATATTTCGGATGAACACGCCGGAACATTGTATGGTGTCGCAGCATTAACTGTTATTTTTCCGGCGCTCGATATTCCCGTTGCCATAAAGCCATTTAAGCACTGGCCTATTGTTATTGGAGGTGCAGGGAAAGTTGCTCCTGTTCCGCTATCTGTAAATGTTAATTGGGTGTTTGGCGGCAGGGGATTTTCGTCCGTATCCAGCGCATCGTAGCATTGTATTGTTTTATCAACACTGCTGACATTTTCAGGTATTACAACTGATTCCGGTGTGATTTTTAAGGATTTGCAGGCTGCGGGCTGAGACTCTTCTAAAACTTTGTATGTTTTTTCGCATGTGTTTGTCGGATCTGCTATGTTATCTATTTTTATCATTTCCGGTGCCGTGCCTTGAAAATATACTTTGATTGCCGGTAAAAACGGTGGCAAATATAATTTTGATATTGTCGATTGGGGGTTGGCCATGTCTGATGTCACCGAGAATTTTCCTGTACCGTTTGTGGAATATTGTATAACTCCGATAAATGGTTGTGCCGGAATCTGATCATCATTTGTTTCGGCTTTGAATGACAAAAGATTTCCCACTTGAAATGGTTCCGGAGGGTTTGGATTTGTTATGATAGTTTTGCATTTTGCTTCAATGGGAGTTTCGACGATATTTATTGTGCCTCCACAATTTGGATCCAGTGTATTTGATACTGTTACGCCTGGTGAACCTGCCGTTTCCGCCTTGAAAGACACAGCTACGTTTTGATTAACCGTTATGCTTGTTAGTGTATAATTTCCCGATGGGTTTTTGAAATGTCCTTTGCTTGAGGTGTATTTTATCTGACCGGAAGTGTATGGATTTCCATTTGCATCTCTACTGTGCGCAGTTATGGAATATATTTCTCCCACTTTCAATGGGCTTGCTGGGTTTCCGCTAGAGTCTGTGGCTGTAATTACTGCGTCGTGACAAACAGGCGCTGTTTCCGAGACAGAATAATAGTCTGTACAGAGTCCGACCGAAGTATCTCTCGTATCTATTTTTACTTTGTTTGTACCGACATTTGTGCCTTTAAAGTATACTCTAGTGGGAAAGAACTGAAGGCCTTGCCCCACTACGTAATACGAGTGTCCCGGGCTTACGTTAGACAAAGATGTGTGTGTCACGTCTGTTGAATTTAGTCCAAACAAACCGTTATTGTTTAAAGTGCTGTAATCCAAATTATGACTGAAAAAATTTGTATCGTTAGGCGAACTGTATGGAACGGCCGTGAATGTTGTCGTCTGCCCCACTTCGATTGGATTTCCCAACGAGCTGGTTGAAGTAAGATGATTGCAGGTTTCCTCCGGAGGAATGGGTTTCTCGACCAAGATAGCGTCAAAATATGCCCACCCGCTATACTGGAAGCATCCTGGAATTTTGTCGAAATTAATCCACATTTTGTTGTCTGCATCTGATTTGTATCCTTTGGCGTGAATTTTTACGATTCCGTCATGTGTGCTAAATTTAATTTCCTTTGTTGATGTTGATGGGACATAGTCATCCATTACGGGATTTGATGATCCTCCCATATATAAATACCAATCTCCATAAACCTTTAGCTCCAAATTGAGCGGAATGAAAATCTGCATGTCATCAGTGGTTTTCCTGATTATGTTTCCACTTCCATCTTTTAAAACATAAGTTGAATTTTCGTGTAAATCGTACGGTTTATGCGTCGATGGATTTACTCTTTGATATCTGTTGTTATCAGCGCTTATAAAACCTAGTGGCCTTACAAGATAATTATTGTTGGGATCTGCTATATTTTTTAAATCTATTCCAATGTTTACATTTGTAGCATCAGGACTATTCCATGACTCGTCCGAATCATTTGGGTCGTTTCCGTTATTGTGAAAATATATTACAAATCTTATTTTATCTCCGGCTTTTGCAAGCGGAGTTGATGATATATTTAGCGCATTTGCATACTCCGGTGGAAGCGAATCGCAATCTCCATTTGGGCAATATCTACCTATCGTAAAAGCTCTTTCGTCGTTGGCTAATGCTCCGGGAATGCTTGAATTTGGATAGAAATTATTGAAACTCGGATAGTAAAAAGATTCCATATTATCCGTAAATTGGGCATAGCCCCTTGCTGGAGTTATGTTTGAAGTATTTTCCCATGCAAACGCCGGAATCGTTGCTAGGAAAAGTATTCCAAAGATGGTTGTTTTAACTAGTTTTTTAATCAATGAGTTCATCTAATTTAGTTTAATGAGGCTTTCCCGGTGTGTCCGTTGTTTGCCCTAAAGCTCCGGTGACTTGAGCTGTTGGGCTGGTTCCTATTGGGTTTCCATTTACATCCACTGATGTTGCAGTGGCTCCACCAATTCCTACGTTTCCTGCGTTGTCGTGATTAGCATCTGCGGCAGTTGTTCCTGTTGCTCCGGGACCTCCTTTATCTGGGTCTTTTCCTTCGTGTGGAGGATTCTCATCCTCCGGCGGTTTATCGTCTTCCGGCGGTTTCTTTTTATCTTTCGGCTTCTCTTCTTTTTCCTCCAATTCCTGATATCCGACTACCGTGAAGCCCAAGTTTGTTGATGCTAATCCTTTTTGTTCTTTGTAGTTTACCGAAGATACTTTACTCACTATTACTTTTGTAGGCGTAGAAAGTTTCATGTCTAAATTTGATAATCCTACTGTTGTGTTTGTACATTTTGCGAAGTTTCCACTTATAAGTTTTGGATCCAAATTCGTTATCACGTAGCCGTTTTTTAGCGGAAGTTCCTTTTGGTTTGCCAATATTGCTTTTTCAACCTTGTCTACGAATTTTACGAATTCTTCTGCCGCTTTTTTCTCAGCATCAGTGGCGTCCACTCCTTTTTTCTCGTAGAATTTTGACAAGTTTTCATAGTTTGCCGCTCCTATTTCCGCTGATGTTGCTTCGGAGAATACGGCCAATCTATATGCCAATGGGCTCATGAATGTTTCAAAATCGTTAACTTCCGGACTTGGAGAAGATACTTCCAATATGATTTTTGCCATATTTTCTCTCGTGGTCTCATCTATTCCGGCCGTCTTGCTTGCGTCTGTCCAATCCGTGCCTTCATCCAGCATAGCCATGAAGTTTTCTCCTTCCATCTTTGAATTTTCTCCGGTTACTATTCTGGAAAGTGTAGGTTTTCCTTCTGCGCCTGCCGATCTTCTTCCATGTGTTGTTCCCACATACATAATCATGTCTTGCGGGCTTGTGAATTGAGCTTTATTGAAGGCGTTTTTGAAAGCTTCACCTTTTAATGTTCCGTTTTGTGAAATTTCATCCAGTTTCTTTGTGAAATTTTCTTTTGATTTTCCGAAAATAATTTTTACCAGCTTTTCTGCGTATGCTTCGTTGCCTGAAACTCCGTCAGGAAGTTTTAATTTTCCCTTTTTTATTAAACTCTCTATCGCTTTTGTGAATTTTTCCTTAAATACGCCTTTTAATGCATTTTGATTATGCTCGAAATTCTTTTCGATTGTTCCTCTGTCTCCTTTCCAGACATTTACATAATATTTATAGTTTATATACATGTAGAGCTGCATTTCGGCGGCTGGGCTTAGTGGATTTTTGCCCGCGGCCGTTAGTATTTCGTTTGCTTTTTGTAGCACTTGCTCACTGTCTGAGATATTGACTGCCCCAGATCTTAAGGCTTCTCCCATTGCTCCCCCGTCTTCTTTACCTGCTTTGTCTGTCTTCTCTGGCCATAACAACTTGGCTGTTTCCGGAGTCCATGGAGTGTTTTCCTTATTTTCTTTTTCCAAATCTTCCGGCTTTACCGTGTTAACTTTTTCTATTCTGCCCAAAGATTCTTTTCTTGATGCGTCTTCTGTTTCTGTTTGAGCTCCATAATTTTTTGTTTCTTTTAATTCTCCGAGCCATGTTTGCATTTCTGATGCGTCTGACAGTTTAGCGAAGTAACCATCATCTCTTATTTCGAATGCTTCTCCTTTTCTTACTTCAAGTTCTGTTTTTCTGTTTTCGCCATTGGTATCCATCTCGGCCTTTGTTTTGCTTTCGGCCATAATTGTGTTTCCTTTAAGCCTTTCCGGATTGTCGGTTATTATTAAGATTTCTTTTGAAGTTGATCCTGTCAGGGTTGTTCTTGCAGGATACTGATATATTTTTCTTGCGACTATCAGCCCTTTGCTGTCTCCGGGGATTAGTATTGTTCCATCGGTTTTTATTCCGACTTTGATTGGAGGATCTATGTTTGGATCGACATAAACTTCCGTGTCTCGATTATGATCCAGCGCGGTAACTCTTATCTGTCTTACCTTTTTCAAATTCTCATTTGTTCCATCATCTTTCAAATATTCTTTTCCTGTTTTCGTATCTATATATATGGCATCGTCCGGAATCTCATTTTCGTCACTTTTTGAAAGAAGCATAAGTTTGCCGGCTCTCATTATGTAGTCACATTCTTGTCCTTTTCCGGCGTCTTCCGCTTCTTTTATTACTTTTTTTACCAAATCATCTATCGTTGCGTCCGTTGCCATCTCTGTTTTTATTTGTCCGTCTGCTGTTTTGTAATTTAATACGATTGCTTTGCCCAAGCTGAATGAAAAGTTCAACATCGGGCCTATTCCCCAGCCTTCTTTGGATATTCCGGCTCCTGCTCCGATTGCAATGTTTTCCGGCTTGAAATATTCCAGCCATCTTGAGTTGTCGGTTCCGCCTTTCTTTCCTTTGTCTTCGGCTATTTTTTGACATTCGCTCTTTATCTCATCGTACATGGCTTTCGCGCTTTCCGGCGACAATGCGTCTACTTCCGCCTCATTATGAAGCGGGAGAGTTTGCATGAATTTTGGAGTCTTGAATAATTTTTTTATTGCTTCGGCTTTTTTTGCGGGATCATTTTCGGCTTCCACTTCATCAGCCAATTTTGTCATCTCGGCATACATTTCTTCTATTTTTCTATCATCTCTTTCTTGAAGTCCGAGCATTAACGATGCTGCTCCGCCCGGAATGAAATTTCCATCCTTAGGAATTAGTGCGCCTCCTATGGAAGGGGATATCGTAATGTCATATCCTGAACTTACTTTTATTGGAATATTTGTATTTATTCCCAGCATTGGCATTACATCTCCGGTTTTTGGATTTACTCCCAGCGATGTTCCGATTCCGGATGATATGTTTGTTTCTTTGTCAGTGTAGCTAAGTCCAAGTGCCGGATAGAAGCTTCCGTTTTTGTCCGCGCCTAGTCCTACTACCAAGGAAACGCCGTCTGTAAGCGGTATGTTGAATGATGCTCCTCCGCCTCCCAGTTTTCCTTCTCTGCTTATGGCTGCATAAAAATTTCCTAAGTTTTTTGTCAGGTTTTCGACTTTCATCGCCTTTTTTTCTTCGTCTTTTTCTTCCCCGATTTCCTTTGCCAGTTTTTTAAATTCCTCTTCTTTGTTTAATTCTTCTGCGTCTGCGGAAACATTCGCGTATGCTTTTGCATATGCTTTTTCAATATCTTCACTTATTTTTGAATCTTTAATTTTCTCCAATAGCTGAACTGTTTTTTCAGGTCCGTATTCGTTTTTATATTGTTTTACTATTTCTCTCATTCCCGGTTTTAAGTTCATCTTGTCGAGCATTTTGCCTAAAACAGCCTCTTGTTCCGCATTTTCTTCTTTATCTGAGAATTCCGATCCTGCCACTATTGCCATCAATGCTTCAGGTGACATTTTTGTTACATCTTCCGGAACTCCTTCAAATTTTGGTTCGCTTGTTCCAAGGCGACTCGTTCTTATTGTGATGTATGCGAGTTGTTCTACGTATTTTTGAATGTATTTTTCCGCTTCATCAGGATTTTTCTTCTCTTCTATTTCTTGATATTTATTGCATAGCTCTTTTATGCTTAAATCTTTTATTCCGTCCGGAATTTTTCCGGCCGATTTCAGATAATCGTAGACGTCGGTGATGTTTACGGTGTTTTCTTCCGAAAGGGCTTTATGTACAAACTGTCCTATTTCTTCATCGTTTAGAACGATAGGACCTTTGCTAAAAGTGCCGATTAATCTTTCGCGACCTTTTACTTTTTCCCAAAGATCTTTGCTGAATGCTGTCGCGGTTAAAAATTCTTTTAATTCTTTGTTGTCTAAATTAAGATTAAGATCTGTGCCATTGATAACAACGTCCGTAGTGTCTTTAAGCATAGCTCTGTCTCTTTGCATTTCTCTTATTTTTAGAGTTGTTGCGCCTTTTTTTCCTAAATCTTCCAGATATTTTCTTAGATTTTCCATGTTCATATTTCCATTTTCGTCGACAATCTTCATTTTTTTTCCTTCTACGGCTACTTCTTTATCGCTTACAATTTTATCCACTATCGCATCTACCGTATTGTTAAACTCAGGAGTGTAACTGAATTTCTTTTCCGGATCGCCCATATTTCCAACTTTGCGACTTTCGGCACTTTTTGTGCCGGACATGAAGCGAATTAACCACCAAGAGTCGTTTTTATCCATGTTTTCCCTGAACAATTTGATTAGCTCGGCTTTTAATTTCGCGCGGATGGTGTCTCTATCGGCGTTGTCTGTCATCATCTCCGCGCGAGCGCTCATTTCATTATTGTATGTCTCGTAGTTTTTTCCTGCGTGAGCGTTTTTCTCAATCTCCGAGTCAAAATCATCTATTGCGTAATCCTTATCAATTCTTGATAAAACTTTGTCATTCAATGGAGGCATTGCCACCAAAACCATTTTTTGTCCTCCCGGTTCTTGTTTTAGATAGCCATTTTGTACGAGGACTTTTATATCTTGCGATCTTAAAGCTGCGCGAAGAGCGTAATATTCTTTGTTTTCAAGACCTTTGACGTTTTCAGGGTCTTTTTGTTTTTCCAAATATTCTCCGTATGAATTTTTGAATTTTTCCCAAGCTTTGCTCGAAATGCCTATGCTGTATTTATTGTCTTCAGGTACTTTCGGAGTTGATTTGTTGAAAGCAGAAACACTGTCCAAATCGTATTCTGCAACAATTTGCGTATCTTCTGTGCTTATTTCAGTTTTATCCAAATATTTTCCATACCTGTCGGCATTCCCCATATCTTTGTCTTCTCTGTATTCCGACCTCTCCAAAGCTTTGCATATTTCAATTGTAGCGTTGTATTTTTTTTGCATCTCGTTTAATTTGGTTTTTGCCTCTTCGCCTCCTCTTTTTTCGTTAACTTCGTTGGTTAATCTTTTATATTCCGCCTGAAATTTTTCACCTTCCACTTTGCCCATGATTGCATTTAATACATCTTGAGCATTGAATATTTTATTTGAATAAGGCTGCAATATGCCAATTATTATACCGGGAGCATTTTCTGCCGGAATGTTAAAGCCTTCGTTTAGGCCGTTCACAAGTATCGGGAGATTATCCAAGTGTTTTGATTCTTCCGAGTATCGATCCGAGTCTGCGCCTTTTGTGCCTACAAAGTGATCTTTTATGGATTGGCTTAATTTGTAGTCATCTCCGAGATTTTTTTCGAATTCATAAGTTGTTTTATTTGTTTCGGATTTTGTGCTTTCAACATATTTCTGGACCCTCTTTTGATGAATTATTTCTGTGCTTACAATGTTTTTGAATTCTTTATACATTTGATCCTGATTTTCGAATGACAAAATGGTTGATTTCGTCATGCTATAAGGCAGAAATGACATTTTGTATTGGTCTTTTTCCGATCCTTTTTCTACATAAAACTTTGCAAATTTACTCCAGAATTCAGGACTTTCCGATGCCTCGTCACTTATGTTTATTTTCAGTCTTGTTCCTTCAAGTTCCGATGATATTTTTGGACTTTTCAGACGAGTTTTGTCCAACTCATTCTTTAATTTATCAACGATTGTTAGCTGATTATCTTCCAGGGCAGTCCTTTCTTTTTCGTTTTGCGTTGCTGTTTTTACCGCTTCTTTATATTTCTCGGAAACTTTTATTTTTGCGGCTTCATTGCTTTTTAATTCTTTGCCTTCACTATCAAAAAGTTTTCCTTTTGGATTTACGAAAATTTCTGCGGCTCCAGTTGCTCCCGCTACTTTACCGACCGAAGCGAATCCGGCTTTTTGCGCCTCCGATTTTAATGAAAATTCTTCTTTTGCAACTGTTTCATTTGTGGTTGAATACGTGTCTTTGTTTTCCAAATCAACTTTCATTTCGCTTATCGTGTCCAAGAGTTTGTTCGATTGATTTGCAATTAAAGACGTTCTGAATATTTCATTTGTGAATTTTGTCTGCGTATCTATATCTTTAGCTTTGTTTAATTCTTCAAACAGCCAACTTCTGTATGACATAAACGAAGAATCTCCTGTGATTGATTTACCGTATTCCTCCGTTAGTTTCAGTGTTTTTAGTATGTCGGTATTTTCTATTATGTCGTCGAATTCAGTATTGTAAAATTTTGTTTCCACATCTGTATCATCATTTCCTTCGTCCGTGTGGGATTCCACTAATTTTCTTAAATAGCTTATGCATTCTTTCTCATCTTTGCAGTTAAACGGAGGATTTTTTAGAATTTGCTCGATTTCTTTGTGTTTTTCAATTTTGTCCCATAGTTCATCGAAACTGTTATTTATTTCATTTCTACGTCTTACATCCGTTCTTCTTAAAGATTCGTCGATTTTTCTTTTTTTGCCCAGATCATCTGGTCTATCTATTGCGAAAGCTGTTTGATTTAAGTCATTTTTAGCTTCCACGTGTGTAATTTTTTTCCATGTGGATTCCAGCAAATTTGCAATTTCCTGCTCGCTGAAATTTTCCACTTTTATCGTATCTCCTTCGCCGCCATATTTTGATTTTGGATACTCAAAAATTATGTTTTTACTTGAGTCGATTTTGAGAATAAATGGTGGAAACACTTCGCCTCCCTTGAATTTAAAGCAGTTTATCGTGAAGGAATCGGCAGTTTCTTTGTTCGGCACCAACTCTGCGTTCTGTAAACTAACGGTTTTTTTAAGCCCGCTCATGGTTACTTCCTTGAGCTCTTTTATGTTTTGCGGCTTTTGAATTTCGTTTGCTGTGGCGCCGGCCTCTTTGTTTAAGTCTGTATTTGTTTTATCTTCTATTTTTTCTTTTTCATCTTTTATTTCCGCTGTCGGATCTTGTTTTTCAACATTTTCTGTCGCGGTGACTTTTGTGTCCGGAGTCGGAAGTGGCGCTTCTCCAAACACCATCCTTTTTTCTTTTACGCTTAAGGATTCCGGTGCGTTGGTGTTAAACAAGTGTGAAAGCTTCTCTATTTTCATTTGTTTTTGTTTTTTATTTCCAAATTATCTTTGTATTATACCAAAAATACGGCTTTAAATCAATGGTTTGAGGATGGAAGCGGATTGAGGTATATTGAGAGTGGCCGACAGGCTCGGTTACGGTAAAATTTAACCAATTTTTATGAAACTTCCATTGATTCTGGTAAATTTTAAGATTTACGAGGAGGCAACTGGTGAAAACGCCGTTAGATTAGCGGAAATTCATCAAAAAGTGGCTGACGAAACCGGTGTTACGATTACCGTTGCGGTTAGTGTTGTTGATTTGGAAAAGGTGGCGCGGGCGGTAAAAATACCGGTCTTTGCACAACATATTGATCCTTTGAATTATGGCAGCGGTACGGGCAAAGTTCCGCCCGCGCTTGTTAAAAAATTGGGCGCGTATGGCACGCTTTTAAATCACGCGGAAAATCAGATTTCGAACGAAGTTCTTAAGAAATCCATAGAAATGGCGAAAGAAAATGGGCTTTTTACAGTTGTTTGCGCGAATACTCCGGAAAAGGCCAAGGAAATTATGGCTTATGGACCGGATTTGATTGCGGTGGAGCCGCCGGAGCTAATAGGCGGGGATATATCAGTATCCAAGGCGAATCCGGCGGTCATTACAAAGACCGTGGAACTCCTCGGAAAAGGAAAAGTTCTTGTCGGCGCGGGAGTAAAAAACGGCGAGGATGTAAAAATCGCGGTGCAGCTTGGGGCGAGCGGAGTGCTTTTGGCATCAGGAATTACGAAAGCCAAGGATCCTTATTCTGTCTTAAAAGATTTGGTTTCCGGCTTGAAGTAGGTGAGTCCCAATTCCATGAATAGAATCAGCAAAAATAGCATGTCGTTCTTGAAAAACGGCGTGTCAATTAGTCCGTGAACGAAGAGATAAAGCACTATAAAACTCGCTATTGTATAAATGTCTGTCGGTGTGTTTTTACCAGGGGAGTATCTGTATATTTTTTTGCCAAGTGCGTACATGCACGTGAGGATAAAAATTAGCCCAAGCAATCCGTAGTTAAAGATAAATAAAAGAAAAATATCGTGTGGCTGAAGAACTTTGTAGTCGAGCGGATTTCCGCCGTTCAGTACTGCGTTTACATTTTTTATATAGTAATTTTCAAATTGTCCGTAGCCGACTCCGAACACCAAATTTTGCGGATCTTTTAATAAGTAAATTGATGTCTGCCAAATCTGTCCGCGTTCGTTTAAACTTGAATAATTTGTTTCCATTGCCGGAAGAATTTTTGTATAAAAAATCACACATGAAGCCGCTATCGCTAAAATCGCGAAAAGTGCCTTTGTTGAGCGCTTTTTAAGCATTGCTAAATCAGATCTTTTTATCATGTAAATTGCCATGACAATAAATATTCCGCCGATTGTTCCCATCGATTTTGTCAGTAGAATTAAAATGCCCAAAATTCCTGCTAAAATAATTTTTGATTTTACTCGCGGATTTTCTATCGCTTTGATTAAAAAGTAGATGAAAAATGGTGCCAGATAAAATGATAAATATACCGCCGAATCCAATGGGCCATTCAGTCTTAAATCGTTCGTAACGTTGTATCCCGCAAGATTGTATAATATTGAAAATAGTCCAAAAAGCGCCGCTCCAATTCCTGCTATTCTTATGCCGTTTTCTTTATCTTCAGGAGTTTTAAATGTTTCCAAAAACATAAATGCCAAAACTGCCGCGAAGAATAAAAACTTTAAATATCTTACAAAATCCAAATACTGTTCAATCGGAACAATCAAAACAGAAATTGCTGTAAGTAAAATAAACCCCGAAAGTACTCTGTGGTTTTTTATTGAGAAGACAATTTCTTTGAGTCGTTTTTCCTTTATTGCCAGCGCTAAAAAGGCTACGGCATTTAATCCTATTAGAACTTCCTGCAAGTTCGATGGATAATTTCCAATGTGAAATCTTATCAAATATGCTTGCAGCAAAAAAAGAGTCGTAAGTAGCAAGGCTTTGTTAACAGTTGAAAGTGTGAGTTTTTTCATCACTCTTCAGTCTATCCAAGCTGTGAGCAAAAGGCAAAATTAATTTATATTTTCCGGGTCAATATCGTTATTGGCGCTTCCTGGAAGGTTTTCGAGTTCTTCTGCGCCTTGGTCAATTATTTCTTTGGACAGTTGCGCTAGGTGCTTAGATATCGCATCTGAATTGCTAACGTTACCTTGAAAGCACAAGGCCGCTTCTCTTATTTCTTCCCAAATTTCCTGTCTTAATTTTTGGGTTTTTTTAACATTGAAGTCCGGTGCCGTAGGGTATTTTTCTGCAAGATTGGCTAGTCTTTTGATTATTTTGTCTATTTCTTCCGGAGATTCTGCTTTCTCTAATAATTTTACAGCACCTATGGTTTTGTTTGCGAAATACCGTCCGGTAGTTGTTGTCGGTCGAGATAATGCAAAATCTTGGTATGTAAGTGTTTCAAAACCATTGGGATTTTCCAACGATGTTGCAGTTTGGATAATTGGCGTTGTTACTACGTTATAATTTTCAGGGATTTCGCTGCCCAGCATTTCTCTTAGTCCGTCCATTATATCATCTCGTACCATTACCAATTCTCCCAATTCGTTAATAAGAGATTCATCCTCTTTCGGGGTTCCTATTGTGGATTCGATTCTTGCTTTAAGTCTTTCAATATCACTTGAAAGTCCTTTTAAAAATTGAAGTCTTCCAATTATCTTTGTAGTTTCGTTATCGCTTTCATGATTTGCTAGTATTTTGTCCTTATTTTCCATATCATTGTTTATGGGTATGTGTTTTATACCATAACGATATAGTAATGTCAATTCACTTCCGAGGAGCGGCTAAAAAGGGCAAGGGGATAGGGAAAACACTGGGTTTTCCAACTATCAATCTTGTCTATACCGGGGCTGAAAATGGAATTTTTGTGGCGGAAGCTTTGGTGGATAAAAAATGGAAACCGGCTGCTGTACATATTGGAAACAGATTGAGTTTGGATGAGGAATTTTCGTGCGAGGTTTTTGTAATCGATTGGAGTGGAGAAATTTTGCCCGGGGAAATTATTGACGTCAGATTGTTTGATAAAATTCGCGATGTTAAGAAATTTTCAAATCTTGAGAAACTCAAAGAGCAGATTTCAAAGGATGTGGAATTTACCAGAAATTGGTATAATCATCGGTGAGCATTAACCGCGCTTATGAAAATAAAAAGAATTATAGGCAAGATTTTTCCAGATACAAATCCTGTTCGTCTTTTATATCACAGGCTCGTTGCTATTTTGGCTGCGGTTTATTATAGGTTTCCGGCTGATAAAATGACCGTTGTCGGTATCACCGGAACAAAAGGCAAAACCACTACTACAAATTTAATCGCAAATATATTAAAGGTTGCGGGATATCAGGCCGGTATGGCTTCGACCGTGAATTTTCAGATTGGGCATAACAGGTGGATTAACGACTCAAAGCAGACTACGCCAAAGCCTTTCAGGCTTCAAAAATTACTAAGAAGAATGGTTAATGCCGGTTGTAAATACGCTGTTTTGGAGGTTTCTTCTCATGCAATTACGCAATCCAGAATCTGGGGAATAAATTTTGATGTTGCGGTTGTTACAAATGCTGCAAATGATCATCTTGAATATCATGGAGGGTTTAACAGTTACCTCGCAACTAAAGGAAGACTTTTTGAAAAAGTTTCGACAGGAAGAAGAAAATTTGGAGTTCCAAAAATCTTGGTTGTTAATAGCGATGACGAGCATTTTAGTTTTTTTAATCAATATGTTGCGGACAGAAAAATAAGTTATGGAATAAAAGGCGGAACAATTTATGCAAATGATATTAAGAAGGGGCCGGAAGGAGTACATTTTGTGCTTAAAGTACCTAATAATCAGATTGCGGTTGAATTGAAATTGCCGGGAGAATTTAATGTAAGTAATGCTCTGGCGGCGAGTTCAGTCGCACTTTCTTTGCAGGTTCCGATTGAAAAAATAAAAGAAGGACTTGAGGAAAGTTCGGTTATTGCCGGAAGATGTGAACACGTTAGAGTCGGACAGAAATTTGATGTTATTGTGGACTATGCGCATACCACGGAGTCACTGAGGCATTTGCTGAAGCTTTATAAGGGGCTTACACCGGGCCGCTTGTTTGCTGTTTTTGGCGCCACTGGCGACAGGGATCGTGTGAAGCGGCCCCTCATGGGAGGCGTTGCGAACCAACTTGCCGATTATATTATCCTTACAAATGATGACCCTTTTAATGAACAGCCTTGGGATATAATTGAAGAGATTGCGAAAGGTGTTCCGAGACAGGAAGGCCATGCTTTTTGGAAGATTATGGACAGAAAAGAAGCGATTCGTTTGGCGCTTACTCTGGCGCGTGAAGGTGATACGGTTGTGTGTGCCGGCATGGGCGCCGAAGACGTTTTGGTTATAGGAAACAAAAGAATTCCGTGGAATGAAAAGAAAATTATTGAGGAGCTTTTAAAAAGAGAAGTCGAAGTTGAGATTCAGCCTGATGTTTGGGAAAAAAGAGATAACGTCTGTTTCGAATCTTAAAGTTATTTATGGCCGCAGCAGAAGAAATATTGGAAGAAATTCAGCCGGATGTGGTGGCGGATCGACTCGCGGGAGTAGATGGAATGCTGAAAAATGAGAAAGTGAAACTACCCGACGAAGTTCTTAATAACGCTGTAAATGGGATAAAAAAAATTAAAGAGAAGCTCGAAAAAAGACTTCCGGTATTTGAAAGCGACTTTGAATTCGTGGAAGAATTGAAGGATGCAATAAAGATTGCGCAGCAATACGATGGAACTATGGAAAATCTGAAAGGCGGGGATTTATATAATCCTGAAAAGCCAATTGAAGGTGATAAGAAGGCTCCGACTCAGGAAGAAGTGATTAATACACTTCAATCAAAGCTCACCAAAGAACAAAAAGAAGTAATTGCTCAAATGAAAAATCCCGTATTTCTCGTTAAGCCAATAACCACATGTAAACGATTCGTGAAAAACCTGAATAGTGTGAAAAAGATTGGATTCAGCAGCAGGGAAACGGAATGGACTGAAAATGAGAAAGACGCAAAGATAACGGACAAGATAACCGGATGGGAGGTTGGGTTCGCGGAAGGAGAGAGGGAACTTGATGGAAAAGAAGGTATTCTTGGTGATTTAATTACCGAGTGGCAGAACGGAAATCTTGCCAAGAAAGGAGCCAAACTTGTCACTAACAACGAATATATGCTTCTCATGTCTAAATCTATCAGAAAAGGAACTCCAATCGACAAAGAAAACTGGTCTGTTCTTAGAGGAGAAGGAAGAGAGGAAATCATCGGTAAAGATGGGCGCGTTTCCTTTGGGCGCTGGGCTGGCGATGTACAGAACTTCGTTGGCAGCTCTCCTGATACTCCTTACGGCAATGCCCGGTTTCGCTTCACGGTGATGGTGAAAATTTAAACTTTGTTGTAAACTTTTTGTTTTATGTTGGATGGATTTCTACTTGTTGATAAAGAAAAAGGAGTGAGCTCTTTTGATGAAATAAGAAGGGCCAGAAAATTGTGCGGAGAATGGAAAATGGGACACAGCGGAACGCTTGATCCTTTGGCGACAGGATTATTGATTTTGGGCTTGGGGAAGGCCACAAAGCAGCTTGGAAAACTTTTGGGAAGTTACAAGGAATATGAAGTTACCGCACATTTTGGTGCAGTTTCAGATTCGTATGATGCGGATGGAAAAATTGAAAAAATGGATGAAATTGTGGCGGCAAAAAAAGAAGAAATTTTGGACGCGATTTCGAAAAATTTTCTTGGAGAAATTTCGCAAATGCCGCCGAAATATTCTGCGTTAAAAATCGGCGGAAAAAGAGCGTGTGATATTATGCGCGCGGGCGGCACCGTGGAGGTGAAACCGAGACAAGTAAAAATTTATAGTTTTGAATTAAAATCTCTTGCGTGGCCGCGCGCAGTTTTCCTTATCAAGTGCAGCTCCGGCACATATATACGATCTTTGGTTCATGATCTCGGGCAAGTTCTTAAATGCGGCGCTTATGTTGAAGAATTACGACGAACAAAAATCGCCGATTTTGATGTAAAAAATGCAATCAAATTATCTGAAATTAAAGTGATTGAAGAATCTATGTTAATCGCTATATAATTGGCTTATGAATTTTGCAGAAATTTTTAATCGGTACGGATTGATTGCGGTGAGTGTTTTTTGTTTATCTTTTGTTCTAACTTTTCTTGCGGTTAAGATTTTTCCGAAGTTAAAACTTATGGACAGGCCGCACGATTATGGGCTTAATAGAGCTCCGATTCCGTACTACGGCGGAGTTGCGATTTTTCTTTCTTTTGCGATTTCGGTTTTGATTTTTGTGCCGCTCGAGAAACATGTGATTGGACTTTTGGTGGGCGCTGCCATAATATTTTTGGTAGGATTTTTTGACGATAAATTTAGAATCAGTCCGATTGTGCGTTTGCTATTTCAGTTCTTAGCGGCGACAGTTTTGGTTTTTGCCGGTATCTATATCTTTTCAATAAATATTCCTATTTTCGGAGTTTTGGATTTGGATAATTTGGTGATTAAAAATATTCCTCTGTTCTCCGCTTTGTTTACTGTGATTTGGGTGATGGTGATTGTTAATGCGATGAACTTTTTGGATGGAGTTAGCGGATTGAATAGCGGGATAAGTTCTATTGCGGCCTTAAGTATGTTTTTCCTCAGTATCAATCCGATTTTGCATGTCGATTTGGCATCTCAGTCCGGTGTTGCAACAATAGCTCTGATTTTGGCCATGACCGGATTTGCTTTTATGATTTTCGATTTTCCCAAGCCGAAGATTTTGATGGGTGATAGTGGAAGTACTTTTTTTGGCTTTGTGCTGGCGACTTTGGCTATTTTTTCCGGCGGAAAAGTGGCGACGGCTTTCCTTGTTTTGGGTATTCCGATTTTGGACATGGCTTGGGTAGTTGCACGTCGAATAAAGGATGGAAAAAAGTTTTGGCAGGGTGATCTTAAGCATCTTCATCACCGATTGCTTAGTTTTGGCTTAAGTGAGCGAAAAACCGTTCTTGTTTATTATCTTATCGCCGCGATTTTTGGATTCTCTGCGGTTATGCTTGTCGATTCAAGCCAGAAGCTTTTTATGCTTATCGGATTGGTCGTTTTGATGGTAATTATGGCTTTCTATGTGGCCTTTGGAGAAAATGGCAAGGTGAAGGGTGAAAAATAAGTGTTTATTGCGTGTCTTTATCGTTATTTTTTGTTCGCAGGTTTTCTAGAGTAGAGCTTTTTGTCGGTAATATTCCATCCGTTGATCGACTAGAAATTTTAAATCGGCCATATCCGTTTCGAGCCTTATTTTCCATTCGTGCGGCGATGCGTCCTCGTTTTTGACAAGTCCGTCGTGTACGAGTTCGTGGTGTGCTTTGCATAATGGGATGATTTTTTCGGGATTATGTTGATGAGTTATTGCGAAACGTTCTGTGTGGTGGAGGTTTTCGGCAGGTTTTTTGCACCCGGGAAACCCGCATGTGTGGTTTGTTTTGCGGAGAACGTATTTTTTGATTTTATTTGATGGCGCATGAGATTTTGCTTTGTACAAGTCGTTTTTTGAGATTGTTGTTCTGTTGTTTTCTAGGATTTTTTTGTTTCTATTTAAGTTTTTCTTTTTTATTAATTTTTTGATCTCTTTCTGCTCAATTTCTTTCAGTTCCGCGGCTAGTTTTTCTTCGCGCAACTTTAAAAATTCTTTCATAAGGTCTTCCCATCCATTTTGTCCTTTTAGTTTTTGTAATTTTTCAGCAAGGTCGCGTGGAATTTCCATTCGTATTTCCACTTTTTCAGGGAAAATTTCCGACGACCCGGGTCGTTGAGATTCTTCACGTATGGCTTTAGCATAAGCTTCTAAAGTCGGCTTACTCATAGTAGAAGCTTTTTCCGCCCAAAATTTTTCATTCTCTTTGTTAATCATGCTCACTATCGGACGAATAATATTTATTCCTTTTTCTTCAGCAACTTTTTGGAGCAGAGGTTTGTCTTCGATTTTATGCAAAACTCTTAAAGATTCATTAACCATTTCATGTGTCATTCCCGCCAGTTTTGCAGCATATTCATAAATATCTCCGAATCCTTTCTTCTCCCAAACGTGATTTCGCTCAATTTCGGGAAGAAGCAAAACACACTTTCTCATCCACTCACGTGCGTTACGGCCATAGCGAGAGAATTGTGTGTGCAATGTCTTGTCTTTTTCGGATAGTTTTTTCATTGAAAAATGAGTTAATTTTTAAATATTTTTGTAACCAAAATTTAGCATAGGCAAGCCAAAAACGCCATAAAATCCCACATGATTGTAGCGACAAAAACTGCGAATTATTATATGGTGAGTATTCGCTCACTTTACAGTTCTTAGACTTTGTTGTATCTTATTTTTCCTTAAATATATTTATGGAATCATCCGAAAAAAATTACTCTGAATCTTACGTCAGATTGCGAGAATTTCTTTTAAGAGGTATGCAATATTCAAAAGTAACAGGTGTTGCAATGGATTATTTGAATATATTTCTTGGCATTGCTACATCATTTGACATGCTTAGATATAGTCGAGATAGGCAAGAGTTTGAGGAAACATCGGATGTAATTATTAATTATGACTGGATTACTTATGAGGAATATCTTCTCGAGAGTGTTGCCAGGTCCTATCCTTATCAAATTCCGGCGGATATTATTCTGGATCCTGCCGAAATCGAGGAATTAAAAATGGAGTTGCTTGATATGGGTGGCGAAAATGCTAAAAAGCTTGAACAGTTTGGGTTGGACATAAGGAATGTTTTAAATGCAATTAAATTTGGGTTTTGTGCCGTTGGACAGGCTTATGCTTATATGGAAAATATTAGGGAGGAATTCATTTGTCTTGTGGGAAGGGAATAATCTTCTTTTCTTGTTTTTTCGGCTGGTTTTCAGTATAAGATAGGAGCTTTTAGGATTTAAAAAAGGCTTTATGGGCGACATTGTTAATGACATCAAGACGCGGCTGGACATAGTGCAGGTAATTTCGCAGTATGTTCAGCTAAAAAAGGCGGGCCGCAACTACAAGGGGCTTTCGCCGTTTAATTCGGAAAAAACTCCGAGTTTTGTTGTGAGTCCCGAAAAGCAGATTTTTCACTGTTTTTCCAGCGGGAAAGGTGGTGATATTTTTACTTTTATCCAAGAGTTTGAAGGGGTTTCTTTTCCCGAAGCGCTGCAGATTTTGGCTGATCAATCCGGTATAAAAATTTCCAATATCGACAAGTTCTACAAAAAAGAAGCGAAAAGCGAAAAAGACGAATATTACAAAGCTCATGACTTGGCGTGCGAATTCTTTGAAAAGCAGCTTTGGGACTCAAAAGAGGGGGAAAAGGTCCTTGAATATCTGCATAAGAGAGGCGTTACGGATGAGACGATTAAAAGCTTCAGGGTTGGATTTTCTCCTGATGAATATGATGCGCTATATCCTATCTTGAACAAAAAAGGCATAGCGAAGAAAGTTATCTTAAACTCCGGACTGGCCGCTTCAAAAGGAATAGGTGGAGACCAGATTTATGACAAATTTAGATCCAGGCTTATGTTTCCGATTATTGATTACATGGGAAGAATTTGCGGCTTTGGTGGCCGTGCTCTTAAAAAAGACCAAGATCCGAAATATCTAAATTCGCCTGAGAATCCAATTTATAACAAAAGCAAAGTTTTGTACGGACTTTACGAAGCAAAACAGTCTATAAAAGAAAAAGATCAGGTAGTTTTTGTTGAAGGATATTTTGATGTGATTATGCCTCATCAGGATGGAGTGAAAAATGTTGTGGCTACTTCCGGAACGGCTTTGTCATCAGATCAAATACGTTTGATCAAGCGTTTAACTTCCAATGTGGTTACTTGTTTTGATTCTGATTCCGCCGGCTTTGAGGCTACAAAAAGAGGATATTTCTTGTTTAACGAGCAGGGTATTACGGTGAAGACTTTGAGCGGATTGGGGGTTAAGGACCCGGCCGACTTTGTTAAAGAACGCCCCGGAGAATTTGCCGGGATTGTCGCGAAAGCGACCGACTTCTTGGGCTTTTATATCGACAAACTTGTTACCGAGAATGATATTTCCGGTTTTGAGGGCAGGAACAATGTTCTTAAAGAAGTTTTGCCGGTGATTAAGGTTATGTCGCCTGCCATGAAAGACTTTTATGTCCGCGAGTTTGCGTCCAAATTAAAGCTCAACGAGCGGGCTTTCTACGACGAGATAAACAGCTTTGCTCTGCCAAAAGATCATCCTGCGAAGGAAGAAAGTGGCGCCAACCAATATGCCAATAAAATTACAACCGAGGAGATTATTTTGGCGCTTGCTTTAAAGTACCCAAATCTATACAAAGAAATTGGCGGGGTAATCGACGAAAATTGCTTTAAGGAAACCGAGAAAACTATTTACAAGGGGTTGGCTAATCAGTATAATTCGCTGCGAATGGATTTGAACGAGTGGGATTTTAGCGACTTTTCGGCTGAGGTAAAGGAAAAAATCGATGTTCTATGTTTGTATGCCGAGGACAATTATGATGAGTTTGGTCACGAGATTTTGGAGCTTGAAATTGCAAAACTTACCGGAAAGCTTACGAAGGAGAGAAGAAAGAAGCAATTAGCCGATGTCGAGGAATCGATACTTAAGGCTGAAAAAGACGGAGACAAAGAAAAATTAATGAAATTTCTTAAAGACCAGCAGGAACTTATTTCAAATTAAAACTTTCATATGGCACGAACGGCTAAGTTTATCTCACAGCCCACTGATGACCAGCTTTCCAAGTTTCCACCTCAGGTTAAAGATTTGGTTAAAAAAGGCAAGGAGCATGGATTTATCACTCAGGAGGAGCTTTTGAAAGCTATGCCAAAGATTGAGGAAGATCTTTTGCTTTTGGATGAGGTTTATAGCTTATTCATGGATTTTGGAATTGAAGTTTTGGATTCACGCGAAGCTCTTTTGACCGATAATGACTGGAATGAGATGGAACAGGTCAAAAAACCTGCAGAGCCTGACGGAGAACCGGAGGAGGAAGAAGTATTTTTGTCTTCCAGTGAAAGGAAGGAAATCAAGCAGAGAAAAGAAGCTGAGTTTAAGGAAATTGCCAATGATTCAATTCGTCTTTATTTGTGTGAAATCGGTAGGGTTAAGCTTTTGACTGCGAAAGAGGAAGTTGATTTGGCCAGAAGAATTGCGAAGGGTGACCAGTCGGCAAAATCAAAGCTTGCCGAGGCCAATCTTAGGTTGGTTGTAAGTATCGCGAAAAAATATATCGGCCGAGGCCTAAGTTTCCTGGATTTGATTCAAGAGGGAAACATTGGTTTGTTCAGGGCCGTAGAAAAATTCGATCCAAATAGAGGATTTAAGTTTTCCACATATGCTACTTGGTGGATTCGTCAGGCCATAACTCGTGCAATTGCCGACCAGGCAAGAACGATAAGAATTCCGGTGCATATGGTCGAAACAATCAATAAACTTACTCATGCACAAAGACGTTTAGTGCAGGAATTAGGCCGTGAGCCTTTGGTTGAAGAGTTGGCTGCGGAAATGGATATGGATGTTAAAAAGGTTCGTCATATCATGAAAATTTCTCAAGATATCGTATCTTTGGAGGCTCCGGTTGGAACCGAAGAAGACAGTAAATTGGGAGACTTTATTGAGGATGATGAAGCTCTTTCTCCATCCGAATCTACAAACAGACAGCTCATAAAAGAAAATATCCACGAAATGCTTCAGTATCTTTCTCCAAGAGAGAGAAAAATTATTGAAATGCGTTTTGGGCTTAAGGATGGGGTCGGACATACTCTTGAGGAAGTCGGAAAAGAATTCCATGTTACTCGTGAGCGTATTCGCCAAATTGAAGCAAAAGTTTTGCAGAAACTTAAAGAACATCCTACAAGCGTTAAAATTAGACCTAATTGAACTTAAAAACTAAATTTATTTATATGACAAAAGATAAAAAGAAAGTTAAAAAAACTGTGGAACCTGAAGTTGTTGAGCCACAGGCTGACATCCTTGAAGAAACAGGAGGAGTTGAAGAAAAAGTAACCCTTGTTACAAAAGATGGGTTAGACAAGCTCGTTGAAGAGCTGGAGCTTTTAAAAACTGTACGCAGAAAAGAAGTTGCTGCCAGAATTAAAGAGGCCATATCTTATGGTGATCTTTCTGAGAATTCCGAGTATGAGGAAGCCAAAAACGAGCAAGCCTTTGTCGAGGGCAGAATTATGGAATTGGAGGACAAGGTAAAGAGTGCAAAAATAATTTCCGACAGAGCAAGAGTTACAAAAACAGTAAGATTGGGATCTACTGTTCATCTAAAAAATCTTACAAAGAAAAGAGACGAAGTTGAAGTTTATAAGATTGTCGGTAGTGAGGAAGCTAATCCTTTCGATGGCAAAATTTCAAATGAGTCTCCAATAGGAAGCGCTCTTCTTGATAAGGAAAAAGGCGATACAGTAAAAGTACATGTTCCGGCCGGAACGGTTGAGTACGAAATTGCAAAGTTGGATTAAATCTACTTCTTTTTCTTGTTTGGCAGGTATCTGCTTGCCTCTTTTTGGCTAACATTTGCGTGAATGGATGATATCATATTGTGTCTCTCTTTTGGATAATCCTTGAAGTAGAATTTTACTTGTCTGTATAGTATGAATACTGTTAAAAGTACGCCCAAATACATCCATATCCTCATTGCAAAGTAAGGAATCGCCTCATATCTTACTGCTATAAGAAATAACAACAGCAATCCTACGAATGTAAGTCTGGAAGCTGTTTTTTTGAATATTCGCTTAAATGCAAAGTCTTCTTTTTTCTTTTTGTTGTACATTAAAGAAAACACTACCGCTCCAAGAAGCAGCAACAATGCTACTGTTATTGTAGGTATGTAATAACTGAATTTGTCGCTGGGGACCGAACTAAATAGATAGCTTACGATCAATTTTACTTTTTCCATTGGGTTTGTTGTTAATTCTTATTTTTCTTCCTCTTGCGGAATAATTTTTTAGTGTGCGTATTATAGCGTTTGAATAGAATTATTCCAGAGAATATCAAAACTACGAAAGTTAGTATTTGTGAAATGCGCACCACGCCGAAAAGCATTATTGTATCGTCTCCGCGTACGAATTCTTCAAAAAACTTCATCAAGCTGAATAGAAAAATCCCAACATAGGCTATTAATCCGGATGGTCGCTCTTCTTCTATGTCTTTTCTTTGGCCGGTTATTATCAATATCGTAGCGATGGCTGCTGAGTAAAGAAATGCATAAATTTGTGTTGGATGAATGGGCACGGTGTATTTTATTGAAGGATTTTCAAAGTTTACACCCCATGGAAGCGAGGTCTCGCTGCCATAGTTGATGCCGTCGAAGAAAGCCCCTAAGCTGCCTATGGCAATACCTATTATTAGCGACGGCACAATCACATCCAACCATTTTAAAAAATCTTGATCGTTTTCTTTGCAGATCTTGTATAGAT
>Ga0172379_10002440_pt1 | contig 32804 bp, 29 predicted proteins | sample GrowelOW334metaG_FD_119756 | JGI IMG/M metagenome (GOLD analysis project Ga0172379, IMG submission 119756) | Groundwater microbial communities from an aquifer near a municipal landfill in Southern Ontario, Canada - Groundwater well OW334 metaG | ecosystem: Environmental > Aquatic > Deep...
ACCTCCGCGCCAATGATATTGCACACCTCGTGTGAGAAAGTAGGTCAGCGCCAGACTCCCCACCCATACCAAAGCCCACGAAAGTGGGCTTTGGCGTTTCCGGGATAGGATATTGGCCCACTTGCTAGCGGAAGAAGCTATGGCTCCGGCTAAAGCAAAACCATGTTGTGACTCCGGCCGCAGCTTCGCTGCTTAACTTTGCTGCGCAAAGGTTAGCCTTCGCCGCAATATGGTCCTGCTAGAGCAGGACCATATTGTCTCGATGGATCAGTGCTTCTTCGTCGAGATAGCCGAGGATGGCTTCGATTTCATGGGAGGCATGGCCGGCGATGCGGCGTGCTTCGGAACTTGAATAATTGATCAGGCCGCGTGCTACTTCTTCGCCAGACCGGGTACGGCAGGCGACGGCGGCGCCACGCTCGAATTCACCCTCGATGCCGGCCACCCCAACCGCGAGCAAGCTTTTTCCGTCACGTAGCGCTCGAATTGCTCCGTCATCCAGCACCAGGCTACCTGCGAGCTGCAGATGGTCGGCCAGCCACTGCTTGCGAGCTGCCAATGGTGATGCGGTGGCATACAGCAGTGTTCCCAACTCATCGCCGGCGGCAATGCGTAACAAGGCGTCTGGCTCCCTGCCGCTAGCGATCAGGGTGTTGGCACCGCTCCTGGCTGCTCTCTGGGCGGCCCGCACCTTGGTGATCATGCCGCCTTTGCCGATGCTGCTACCGACTCCTCCGGCCATTGCCTCATAGGCTGCGTCATCGGCGCGCCCTTGGCCAATCAACTTTGCGGCAGGGTCGCGACGCGGGTCGGCACTATACAGGCCCAACTGGTCGGTGAGTATGACCAGCGCATCGGCGTCGATCAGATTGGCAACCAGCGCGCCGAGAGTGTCGTTGTCGCCGAACTTGATCTCATCGGTGACGACGGTGTCGTTTTCGTTGATGATCGGAACTACGCCCAGTTCCAGCAGGGTGATAAGGGTCGAGCGGGCATTCAGGTAGCGTTTGCGGTCTGCAAGATCTTCATGGGTGAGCAGGATTTGCGCTGTCTTCAGGCCGTGTTGGGAGAAACAGGATTCATAGGCCTGGGCCAGTCCCATCTGTCCGACTGCTGCCGCAGCCTGGAGTTCGTGCATCGCGTGCGGACGTGCGGTCCATCCCAGCCGTTGCATCCCCGCGGCAATGGCACCCGAAGATACCAGCGCGACCTGCCTGCCGCTGCCACGCAACTGCGCAATTTGGCGTGCCCACTCGGCAATCGCTGAGTGATCCAGGCCGGCGCCGTTGTCGGTAACCAGCGCGCTGCCAACTTTTACAACCAGCCGTCGTGATTCAAGTAGGCGCTGCCGCATCGTTCTGTTCATCCACCGGCAACTTGTGTCGCTCGAGATGCTCCATTATAGCGAAACACAATTCGCGACAACCTTGACCACTAATCGCGGAAATAGCGAACTGCCTTTCAACCACCCCATAACCATCAACCAAGGCGGCGATGCGCTGGACTCGTTCGTCGTCGGGAACCAAGTCGATCTTGTTGATCACCAACCAGCGTGGTTTGTCAAAAAGCGCCGCGTCGTACTTGCGCAATTCTTCGAGAATTGCATGTGCGTCGCGAATTGGATCGGCCTCGGGATCGAAAGGAGAAATATCCACCAGATGGAGTAGCAGGCGATTGCGCTGCAAATGCCTGAGAAAGCGGTGGCCAAGCCCGGCGCCTTCCGCGGCACCCGCGATCAGACCGGGAATATCCGCGATGACGAAGCTGCGATTCTCATCGACGCGTACGACGCCAAGATTTGGCTGCAAGGTAGTGAACGGGTAGTCGGCAACTTTTGGCTTGGCGGCTGAAACGGCGCGGATGAATGTGGACTTGCCGGCGTTGGGTAGGCCCAGCAATCCGACATCGGCCAGCACCTTGAGTTCGAGGCGTAGTTCGCGCCGTTCGCCTTCCTCGCCTTGGGTGGTTTGACGCGGCGCCCGGTTGGTGCTGGACTTGAAATGAATGTTGCCCAGGCCGCCGTTGCCCCCTTTGGCAATCAACACCTTTTTGCCATCACTGTCCAGATCGGCGATGGTTTCGTTTGACGCTAGGTCATAAAACACCGTGCCGACCGGGACGCGCAGCAGCATATCTTCGCCACCCTTGCCGTAGCAGTCCGCCCCCCGTCCGTTCTCGCCATGCTGGGCACGAAAGATCCGGGTGTAACGGAAATCGATGAGGGTGTTGAGGTTGCAGTCGGCGATCGCCCAGATGCTGCCGCCTCGGCCGCCATCGCCGCCGTCGGGCCCCCCGCGGGGGACGTACTTTTCGCGGCGGAAGGAGGCCGACCCGTTCCCGCCATCGCCAGCGACTACCTCGATCTTCGCTTCGTCGAAAAATTTCATCGTTTCAGTTCCGAAAAACAAAAAGCCCTATCGCAAGGATAGGGCTTTGCGCAGAACAATGCCGTTTGCCGAGTGATTATGCGACGGTCACTATGCTGACGGTCTTGCGCTTCGTCGCACCCTTTACGGTGAATTGAACCGCGCCATCGACTTTGGCGAACAGGGTGTGGTCCTTACCGATGCCGACATTATCGCCGGGGTGAAAAATCGTTCCGCGCTGGCGGACGATGATGCTGCCGGCAGCAACAGCTTCGCCACCGTAGCGCTTGACGCCCAGTCGTTGTGATTCAGAGTCGCGGCCGTTGCGGGAACTGCCGCCTGCTTTCTTGTGTGCCATGATTCAGGCTCCTAGTGGTCGAGATCGTAGAGAATCAGGCGACGATTCCGCTGATCTCAATTTCGGTGAAATTTTGGCGATGTCCCTGATGTTTCTGGTAATGCTTGCGACGGCGCATCTTGAAGATCTTGATCTTCGGCCCCCGGCCGTGCGCGACTACCTTGGCCGTGACCGAGGCGCCAGCAATGATGGGCGTGCCGATCTTGACGGATTCGCCTTCACCAACCATAAGCACTTGGTCGAGGGTTATTTCTGCGCCCACATCTGCCGGTATCTGTTCTACTTTGATTTTTTCGCCGGCAGCGACGCGATACTGCTTGCCGCCAGTTTTTATAACCGCATACATGATGGACTCCACTTGAAATGATGCTGCAAAGAACCGCGCATTATACAGGGACAAGCCGTTCTGGTCAAAGACATTTGATCCGGCTTGACGCAATACGGGGTGCCGCCTAACATCGCACTTTTCCGCCTGTCACCTCCTCGTGTCCAATATCCCGCCGCTTGCCGCCCTAAACGCCTTGATTGAACCCGACCTGCGTGCTGTCGACGCTGTGGTTCGTGCGCGCTTGCACTCGGATGTGGTGCTGGTGCGACAGGTCGCCGAGTACATCATTTCCGCGGGCGGAAAGCGCCTGCGACCGGTGCTGGTGCTGCTGAGTGCGGGTGCGCTTGGCTATCGTGGTACCCATCATCACGAGCTGGCCGCCGTGGTCGAATTCATCCATACGGCGACTTTGCTGCACGACGACGTGGTCGACGAATCCGAGTTGCGGCGAGGCCGCTCCACCGCCAACGCCCTATTCGGCAATGCCGCCAGCGTACTGGTGGGGGACTTCCTGTATTCAAGAGCGTTCCAGATGATGCTCACGGTTGATGACATGCGAGTGATGCGGGTGCTTGCCGATGCCACCAATATCATCGCCGAGGGCGAAGTCTTGCAGTTGATGAATTGCCACAATGCAGATATCGAGGTCGAGCAGTATCTACAGGTGATTCGCTTCAAGACTGCCAAGCTGTTTGAGGCGGCAGCCCGGCTCGGCGCGATGCTGGGCGGCGCAAGCCAGCAACTCGAGGCGGACTTGGCGAGTTATGGCATGCATTTGGGCACGGCATTTCAACTGATCGATGACGTACTCGACTATTCGGGCGATGAAGCCACAACCGGCAAGCATCTTGGGGATGATCTGGCGGAAGGCAAGCCGACCCTGCCCTTGATCCATGTGATGCAACATGGCAATGCTGAACAATCCGCCTGTGTTCGTCGTGCCATTGAGCACGGTGGGCGTGAGGATTTTTCAACCGTGCTTGAGGCGATTCAAGCAACAGATGCGCTCGCGGTCACTCGGCGCCAAGCTGAAGCGGAGATTACCATGGCAATCTCCGCCCTGCGTGCGCTGCCGGTTTCAACTTACCGCGAATCTCTGCTACAATTAGCCCGTTTTGCATTAGCGCGCGATCATTGAATCGATCCCGGATTTGTGTCGGTTCCATATCATGGACAAGCGCTATGCAGGCCGGTTTCAGTCAGCAGGGCAACATCTCTGTAAGTCTGTGAATCGATTCGGGGTGTAGCTCAGCCTGGTAGAGTACTGCGTTCGGGACGCAGGAGTCGGAGGTTCGAATCCTCTCACCCCGACCAAGCTATTACGTGACTCCCGCAGTCACTGGCTCAACTGGCTGCGTGGCGCAGCCCAAGGCGGCCTTCAACGAGGCGGCAGCCCTTCCCGCCGTGGTAAAATTCCTTTTTTGCCGCTACGGGCTACAACGCATGATTTCAGGTCTTCTCAAGAAAATTTTCGGTAGCCGCAACGATCGGCTGATCCGCCAGTACGCCATATCCGTCAAGAAGATCAACGCATTCGAGCCGGCAATGCAGGCTCTTGACGATGACCAATTGCGCGGCAAGACCGCCGAGTTGAAGTTGCGTGCCGCCAACGGCGAGACCCTCGATGCGTTACTGCCCGAAGCCTTCGCAGTGGTTCGGGAAGCCAGTAAACGTGTGCTCAACATGCGCCATTTCGATGCGCAGATGATCGGCGGAATGGTGCTGCATGCCGGCAAGATCGCCGAGATGCGCACCGGCGAGGGCAAGACGCTGGCCGCCACGCTGCCCGCCTACCTGAATGCCCTGACCGGTAAGGGCGTGCACGTCATTACGGTTAATGACTATTTGGCCAGCCGCGATGCTGAATGGATGGGGCGGGTTTACCGCTTTCTGGGACTCAGCGTCGGCGTGAATCTATCGCAAATGGCCCACGATGAAAAGCAGGCAGCCTATGCGGCGGATATCACCTACGGCACCAACAACGAGTTCGGTTTCGATTATCTCCGCGACAACATGGTGTATACGGCTGGGGAGCGTGTCCAGCGCGGACTCAACTATGCCATCGTCGACGAAGTGGATTCGATCCTGATAGACGAGGCGCGCACCCCGCTGATCATTTCCGGTCAGGCGGAAGACCATACGGATCTTTACATCAAGATGAATGCCGTAGCGCCGCTGCTGACACGCGGTGAAGCCGCCGGCAAGGAAGGCGAGACCGATACCGGCGACTACACGGTTGATCTCAAGTCGCACCAGGTGCTGCTGACCGAATCCGGCCACGAGCATGCCGAGGAAATTCTCGCCCGCCAGGGGCTGCTGCCCGAAGGCGGCAGCCTTTACGAGCCGGCCAATATTCTTCTGATGCACCACTTGTATGCGGCGCTGCGCGCCCACAACCTGTTCCTGCGCGACCAGCAATACGTGGTGCAAAACGGCGAAGTGGTTATTGTCGACGAATTTACCGGCCGCCTGATGTCAGGACGGCGCTGGTCGGACGGCCTGCATCAGGCGGTCGAAGCCAAGGAAGGCGTGTCGATCCAGAACGAGAATCAGACCCTGGCGTCGATCACCTTCCAGAACTATTTCCGCATGTATGGCAAGCTGGCCGGCATGACGGGCACGGCCGACACCGAGGCCTACGAGTTCCACCAGATCTACGGTCTGGAGACGGTGGTTATCCCAACGCACCGGCCGATGATACGCGACGACCGGATGGACCAGATCTACCGCACAGCCGCGGAGAAATACACGGCAATCATCGCCGATATCAAGGACTGCCAGCAGCGCGGCCAGCCGGTGCTGGTCGGTACCACCTCGATCGAGAACTCGGAACTGCTCTCCGAAATGCTGAAGCAGGAGAAGATGCCACACCAGGTGCTGAACGCCAAGCAGCACGCCAAGGAGGCCGAGATCGTCGTCCAGGCGGGACGCCCCGGGGTGATCACCATTGCCACCAACATGGCCGGCCGCGGTACGGACATCGTGCTGGGCGGCAATCCCGAACGGCAGATCGACGTCTTCAAGGATGATGCGAATCTCGGCGCCGAGGACAAGGAACAGCGCATCAAGGGCATCCGCGACGATTGGACCAAGCTCCATGAGCAGGTGGTCGCCGCTGGCGGTTTGCATATCATCGGTTCCGAACGCCACGAGTCGCGCCGCATCGACAACCAGTTGCGCGGCCGCGCCGGCCGCCAGGGCGACCCCGGATCTTCGCGTTTTTATCTTGCACTCGACGACCAGTTGCTGAAGATTTTTGCCGGTGAACGCCTGAATGCCATCATGGTGCGCCTGAAGATGCCGGAAGGCGAAGCCATCGAACACCCCCTGGTAACGCGCTCTCTCGAATCGGCGCAACGCAAGGTGGAGCAGCGCAACTTCGACATTCGCAAGCAGTTGCTCGAATATGATGACGTCGCCAACGACCAGCGCAAGGTGATCTATCAACAGCGCAACGAATTGCTGGAAACCGACGATATTTCCGAGACCATTACCGCAATGCGCCAAGGGGTGTTGCACGACACCTACCGGATCTACGTGCCGGCCGAGAGCGTCGAGGAACAGTGGGAAATCCAGGCGCTGGAAATGGCGTTGGCGAACGACTGGCAGATCAAGTTGCCGGTCGGTGAATGGCTCAAGGCCGAACCCGAGCTCAACGACAACGATCTGCTCAGGCGCATTCTCGATGCGGCCGACGCGGCATATGCCGCCAAGATCGAACGAGTCGATGCCGATGCCTGGCATGGTTTCGAGCGTAACGCCATGCTGCAAAGCCTCGATACGCACTGGCGCGAGCACCTGGCCGCCCTCGACCATTTGCGCCAGGGTATCCACCTGCGCGGCTATGCACAAAAGAATCCCAAGCAGGAATACAAGCGCGAAGCGTTTGAACTGTTTGAGGGCCTGTTGCAATCGGTGCGCATGGAAGTCACCAAGCTTTTGCTGACCGTCGAGATTCGCACCGAGGAGCAGATCGAAGAAGCAGAAGTGCCGCCACAGCTTGAAAACGTCCAGTATCACCATGCGGACTATGACGAGGTGCTCGGAACGCCGGAAGAGAAGCCCGCCCAGCCCATTGTGCGGCATACCGAGAAAGTCGGCCGCAACGACCCCTGCCCTTGCGGATCGGGCAAGAAGTACAAGCACTGCCACGGAAAGTTAAGCTAAGCCACTCTAGGTCGGACCGGAACAGAGGATGTCCCACACGCTTGCGGCCGAAGTGCTATCCACGGCCCGTGCCCTGAATGCCTCCGGCATCAACCGTGGCACGTCGGGTAATGTCAGCGCACGCAATTTGGATGGGCACTTCGTCATTACCCCTACCGGCATGGACTACGCGGCGATGGATGCCGATGACATTGTGGCGATGAGCATGGACGGCACCTATTCGGGTGCCCGCAAGCCCTCCTCGGAGTGGCGTTTCCACCGCGACATCTATGCCGCCAAGAGCGACGTCGGCGCGGTGGTGCACACCCATTCTGCGTTTGCCACGGCGCTGGCCTGCATGGGCCGCGATATTCCCCCGTTTCACTACATGATCGCCCGCTTTGGCGGACCGGACGTGCGCTGCGCCGCTTATGCCACCTTCGGCACCCAGGAACTGTCGGACGCCGCGCTCGTTGCGCTGCAAGGACGTAGAGGCTGCCTGCTGGCCCATCACGGCATGATCGTCTGTGGCGCAGACCTTAAGCAGGCGCTGGCCCTGGCCGTGGAACTGGAAACCCTCTGCGAGCAGTACTGGCGGGTATTGCAGATCGGTCCGGCCAGGCTGTTGCCCGACGACGAGATGGACCGCGTGCTACAGAAGTTCTCGACGTACGGCCAGCAATAGGGTGTTAATAAGCACGTGGCCCAAAATCCCTGAAAGTTTCATGCCGCTGTCCTAAGTAGGTGCTCCAACCCGCTCATGGCCTGGCATTGGTCGCTTTACGTAGTATCGTCACTTCCCATGACCTATCTACGTGCGAACCCGAACTCCTTCTCCTATCAAGTGGTTGCTGACCGAACGAGCCGCCCTGGCTGGGGAGCTCGAATGCCTCCAGCAGTCGATTCCTCGACTGACAGCCTACCAAGCCAAGCTGACCAAGTACTTGGAACGATGCACCAAGGAATTGGAAAGAGGCACACAAAGGCAGCCCCAGGTTGCTCGCCTGATTGACGGCCTGGACAGCACGATCCGGATGCTTGACGAAAGAGTAGAGCCAACTAGTGGAGGCGTGGTCCATACAAAGGTCGGTCGTCACGGAAGACTCGGTGACCAGCAAACATTTGTTATCTTCGCCCTGAAGGCGGCAAGTCCTGCATATGTATCCATTACGACGCTAAAAAATATGGTCATTGAGGCTTTCGAGTTAACTCCCAGCACTCCCAAGGCGCGTCGCAAAGTGGGCCAATACATGGCGACCATATGTCGAAAACTGGGAACTGAGGGAAAAGCTGAGCAGCTTAAGAGTTCCAAAATCAATGGGGTCTCCTCTTGGCGTTGGAAGTCGCCACTACCTTCCTTGACAGCCCTCGCCAAGAAGGACCAGGCAGCCCGGCAGGCTGTCGAAGATCCCGAGGCTTCCCCGTGACTGAGCGCCGTACCCGCGAAAGGCCTGAAAGAAAGTGGCTGGCCAACGAGCTGGCAGCACTCCAGGGCGAACTCAACAGCATCGACGAACAGCTTGTCCGGTTGGCCAAGCGCCGGATCCAGGTGGAGGCAGCCTGTCAGGCGCTTTCCCAAGTAGCCAGCATGGTAGGTGCTGCATCCCTGGTGGCCAGGACGGCGCCGGTCCGCGCACAGACCGGATGGGGCCAGCTTCGTGCCTTGCTCACGGAAATATTGCAGGCGGTTGCACCCCAGGCGCTGGATACCGTGACTATGACGAAAATGGTGGCCGAGCGCTTCGGCCTGGTCCTCGCGAGCCGTGATGAGTTGACACGTTTTCGCAAGAACACACTGACCAGGCAGCTGCGGAAGATGGAACGGGATGGCCTGGTCGAACGGTTGCATGATGTGAATGCAACGCCCTCCTTGGTTGGGGTGTGGCGATGGGCGGCGGAGGCGGCGGTGCCGACCTTGGAGGAATTGACGCGGGAACACGGAGGTTTAGGCTAATGGCGCTGACGATGACGCGCACCAGGACGCAGACGACGCTCACCAAGCTGGCGCAACTGGTGGCTGAGGCGCACGGGGAATTGGTGTTCGTGGAACGGTTACTGACAGAGATGCCGGAGCATCGCGAGGTGCTGGTGGCGCGGAAGGCGTTGCTGGTGGGCGAGCGGGATGCACTCTACGCGGCGTTGAGGCAGTTCGACCCTGAAATGAGCCCGGAGGAAATTGGGGAGAGCGATGGGTGGCGGAAGAAGTTGATGCCGAGGGTAAGAAAACACTGGGTCCGCTACTACTTAGTGCGAATCGCAGTCATATAGCCACGGGGAACCGTTGAGACCTCCATCACGATTACTCAGACGCTACTGGCACCGATTTGCTGCCGACGGTGGCATTGGCAATGTCGATTTTGCCCGTGATGGCCATGGGAATCGTCTTCCACACGACCCCCACGCCGACATGTCGCGATTGGCCACTATTAGCGTGTTAGCTCAAATAGGCGGATAGTATTAGCGATAAACGGACAGTTTCTGCTGGTTTTTCATGAGGTATTAGTGAGTTTCGGCAAAGTATGCGGAGAGCAGCCGATAACAAATAGCTAACGGGGGTAAATAATTATTAGCACAATAATGCAATTGTGTGGTATAGTATTAGTGTAATTAGTTCATTTATTGGAGAAGCAAATGCCTATCTTAGCGACAAAACAACCAAAAGCATTCGCTGACGAGGTGCTATTTGTTGCCGCCGGGCCCGAGCTGAGAAAGTTGCAGCGAGCTGCCAAGCAAGGCCAGATCACTCGTGTGATGAAGGGTGTCTACGCCAATACTCCCTCATCTTCAAGTGCTGAAGCAGACTCTGCTAATGCTGTGGGGCTCATCGTACGCCGGAACTGGCAGAAGATCCTCGGACATATTCTACCGGGTGCTGTGGTGACCCATCTGAGCGCATTTCAGGGGGGCATAACTCCCATGGGCGAAATAACTCTGTCGCACCCGACTAGGTTTAACACCTCGATCAAGCTACCCGGACTAACGGCCGTACTCATGAAAGGTCCGCGTGCGATGCCCGGTGATATGCCGCTCGCGGATACCGGGCTATATTGGGCATCCAGACCCCGCATGCTATTGGAAAATCTGGTTGCAACCCGAGGGAAACGCCCAAGAACGGCTGGCAAATCAGGGGTAGAAGAAAAGTTGGTAGAGATATTGAATGCATCCGGAGAAGCTGCCGTGAACCGCATCCGTGATGACGCGCGTAGGCTTGCTAGCATGCTGGGGGCTGAAACAGAGTCTAAAAAACTGACGGAGCTAGTTGGCGCCCTGTTGGGAACTTATGCACAAGGGACGCTGACCACCGGTGCCGGAATATTAGTAGCCAAGGGAACACCCGTGGATGCCGAACGAATGACACGTCTAACTACCCTAGCCGACTACTTGCGAATCACCCCCTTCCCAGCTTTCCCTGATACCGCAGGGAAAGAACCCGCTAGGACACATTTTGCTTTCCTCGAGTCATACTTTTCGAACTACGTGGAAGGAACAAAGTTCTCAATCGAGGAGGCAGAAGGGATTGTACTTCGTAACGAGATTGTGCCAAACCGGCCAAAAGATTCCCACGACATTCTTGGTGTGTTCAAGCTGGCACTGCACCCAAATTTTCGAAGCAATCCTCCTCCTCCAAATGAGATCTTGGAGGGCTTGTGCGCGCGGCACGCAATCATGCTTGAACGACGCCCTGAAATTGCGCCTGGGGAATTTAAGACAAAGGCAAACTATGCAGGACAGACGAAGTTTGTGGATCCTGGCTTTGTGCGCGGCACGCTGTTGGAAGGTGCAAAACTAGCCCTCAGTGTGCCAGAAGGACTTGGGCGAGCGGCCTTCTACGCATTCTTGGTGTCGGATATCCACCCGTTCAACGACGGAAATGGCCGAATTTCAAGACTTGTTATGAATTCAGAGTTGTCTCGGCTAGGCCAGGCACGTATCATAATTCCCACCTTGTTTCATGAATCATATGTTGATGCTCAACGGGCGCTTACGCGAAACAACGAACCAGTGCCATTAACCCGCGCACTATGCCGAGTTGCGGAATGGACAGCATTGTTTGACTATCAAGACTTGAAGCAAGTTGTGCTTGAAATGACAAATACCCATGCCTTTGAGGAGGACCCGAAAGAATTTCAATTGCTCGACAGAAGTGGCAAGGTCTTTGCCTAAAAGATGGACTGCGCTACTAAAGCGAATCCCCCGCAATCGCAAATGCTCCAGACACGGTTGGAGCGCTGTCACCTCGGAGCTAGGACTGGCGCCCCCTTCTTCCTCCCCCTCCCCGGCGCATCCCGCGCTCCCTCAATCAGCAGCTCCTGTTCCCGATGCTGCCCGTGCGTGTATCCCCGCCACCACAGCGACAGCCCTACGCCCATCGCTATCCTCAACAGATGCCGGAGTCTCTGCCCAGTCGATAGCCGGCGCGTATCCTCGCGCCAGGCCTGCTCGGCGGCGTAGTCCTTCAGATACTTGTTACTGGCCGACAGGTAGATGCCTTCGATGGCCCGCCGGAAGCGCCAGTTGAAGCTTTCAGCCTGGTTGTTGTTCGTGCCTTCCGGCGTGCTGTAGGTTTGGGAATGGTTCACCGTCTTGTGTTCGGCAAACAGCTTCTTGAACTGGGCATATGAAGGATCCTCGTCCGTCTGGAACTTGGACTCCGCAGAGGCGAATCGGGTTGCCATCTGCGTGACCGTGCTGGAGGACTCCGCCAGCGCTACCGAGACGCGCGTGGCGCACGCGCCCTTACCTTCGGTCCTGCCTCGCAGCCGAAGGACCAGCATGATTCGCCTGTCAGGCGGTTGCTTCGCCGTCTTGCCGAACTTGGGTGGCACGGGCGGGCCGACGAAGGGAGGCTCCGATTTCTTGGATTTCAGCAACTGCGGAGGAATCGTGGGTTTGTCCTTTGCCCAGCCACCCTGCGGCCGGTTCCTCTTTTCCTTGTAGCGCCGGCCATTGACGTCCATGCCGTCCATCTCTTGCACGCCACACAATACGCCGGTGTTGAACCCGCGGGTCAGCCCTTCGCGCACTTTTTGTATCAGCGTGAAGACGGTGGCATAGGCCACTTTCCACTCGCGCCGCAGTTGAAGCGCCGGCATACCTGAGGACCCATTAGCCCAGGAGAATATGATGCTGAGGAGCTTGGTGAGCGGCAGCTTGTGGCCGGCGAATACAGTGCCCGACGTCACCGAAAACCGTTTGCCGCAGCAGGTGCATTTCCAGCGCGATTGCGCGACCGACCAGTAGTGCTCGGCGACCGTTCCACAATGTGGGCAGGGCATCTCGGTGCAGGAGCCCCAGCGGACCTCGGCGAAGAACTCGATCGCCTCCCGAACCGACATGGCGGAAATGTCCTCGGAACCAAAGTCGACCGCTTCTTTGGACAGATGAAACGCGGCCGTACCGGTGCGCTTGCGCAGCGGGAACAGCGCGCGTGTGCCGGGAGACTCAAGAGTAGCGGTCGCGCTCATGCTGTCACCCCTGCATCAGGAACTTCACGTAGTCTTCGGCGCGCGGCAGGTCTGCCGTGCCTTCCTCTTTGAAGCATTTTCCATCGGCCTGGTACCGCTTGAACCCCGTGCGCGCGGGTTCGGCCAAGGCCTCGACATGGAAGCGCTCCATGCCCTCCATGCGCAGCACCGGCGGCAGTATCAAGGGCGGTCTCGGGCCGGGAACGTCCTTGCCGAACCAGGCCCAGCAGATGGCGCGCATCAGCAAGTCGGCCGGATTGAGCACCTTGCGGCCATATTCGAACTCCGCGCTGCGCGCTCCCTGGATGTCTTCGTCGAAGGTGGCCAGGTAGCGGCCGCGCTGCCGCCCCAGTTGGGCAATCTCAACTGTGCCCAGTTGAACGCCGCTCTCGGCGACTGTGGCGCGCTCGATGACGGCACAGATACGTGTGGCGTAGGCACAGCGCCGGTCGGGTTTGCCGGTGCTCGGGGGCGTGTCGGTGCGGTAGAGCATCTGGCTCAATGCCCGCGCCGTCAGGTCCCATAGGCTGGCCGACCAACGGGGGTACTGTTTGACTACGGCGGGCGCCAGTTCTCCGGTACTGCTCAACGACATGGCGACGTTGTAGTCAGACAGGACGTCTTGTTTGGCGTAGGCAATATCGAGCACCCCGAGCTGGTTGGCCGGGATGCGCCTCTCAAGGGTGCCGGTGTGCAGGAAGACCTTGAGCATCAGGCTATCTCCACGGACCAGGTCTGGGCGTAATCGACGTCGTCGATGCGCTCGATACCGGTCAGCCGCCACTTGTTGTCTTCGGCCCAGAGCAGGCGGGCGTCAAGGAGCTCAGGCAGTATGTCCACCTGAGTGCCTGAAGCGATATCCACCAGGCGGGCCCGGATGACGGCGCGCGCCAGTTTGACGTCGCGGCCTTCGGTGACGCACAGGTTGCCAACGTGGCATGGCCGTTCGACACCCTTGACGTTGCGGAGCATGCGGCCGCTGTTACGCAGCGGTCTGACTTTGACCTTCATCGTATTGGACCCGCGGGCGGGTTTCGTAGTCTCGGAGGCGCATTTAGGGATCCGATGCCGGCCCCTCAAAAGGCACACAGAAATGTGCAAAATATGCCTAAAATACAGGACTGCCTGACGAAAAGTGACCTGTACAAGCATGGCTGAGTCCTTAGATTGGCACCGCGAGGCGCGTCAGATCCTGCGCGCGCACCTGGCTCGCAAGGAGGTTTCTTTCACGGAGCTGGCGAAGGCCTTGAGGGCCTTCGGAGGAAAAGACACGCCGCGGGCTGTTTCGAACCGTGTCAATCGCGGCTCGTTCAGCTTCGTGTTTTTCCTGCAGTGCATGCATGTGCTGAACGAAGAAGTGGTCCGGCTGTGGGACAGCAAGCTTGATACTCCGCCCATTGGTATCAAGAAGCCCACCTTGGCGCAGATGGTTGCCAGTGCGGCCGTAACGACACGCAAGAAGCGCTGACGGGTTGCAGGTCATCTCGCGCTCGTTCTCAAAAGAAGAACTCCGGCACACCGAGCGCCTTGCCGATGCCCCAGCGGTGAAAGGTGGCGCACACGTAGGGTAAGTCGACCTTGGTCGAGGACTCGCCTTTCAGGACGTACACCGAGCCGCTGTGGGTGAGCACCGAGGTGCCTTCGATGGCAACAACCCTTGACGTCATCCACGAGCTTCGTTCCATTGGGTTGTAACCCGTGAGCCAAGTCACGGCTTCACTCCTCCTCTTTAGCTGCATGGCGATGAAGGCCCAGTTGGTGAGGTATCCCTTCGGGGTCTGCGCAGGAATCGTTCCATGCAATTTCAACAACTCTTGCTCGGTGGTCAGCGCGAGGGATGCAACATCCCGGTTGGCGCGGATTACGTCGTCAAGGGACGCCGGCATTAGTTCAGCCAAAGCCTTCGTGAGTTGGCTATCGCTGGGTCCCCGCGAGGATTTGGTATTCATGGCAACTCCCGACTTACCGGAGGCGCGGCCTCCACACGCCGGCATTGTCTCGCGGCGGTGGCTCAGCGCGTGAGCCAGTAAAGTGGGGCCGTAAAGTGTGGCCATAAACTCGACAATGAATGGAATTCCATTGAGGTAGCTATATGGCAGGGAGGGTGAAGAAGCGCCGCCGGGCGCAAACCCGACGGCGCTGACGCAAATCAGTCTCTTTTACAGAATGTCAGTGCTGTAGAGAAGCCACGCAAGCTTGATGGCAAGTTTGGCAACTTTGACCAACCATTGGATGCGAGCCTGGATTTTTTTTGTTTTTCATCATCGGCCCACTTTCTGGGTGGTTTATCCCTCCCTTGCAGGATGGGAGCCGGCAATGTGGCGCACACCAGGCGCCACGTTGCCGCAGCACCCATCTTCATTCTAAGCCCAGCCTCCTGGACAGCCCAAGGGTTTGTATGCCGTTGTCGCCTTGAGCGACGGGGCAACGCATTTGTTTCGGTCCGCAATCAGGTCATTCGTACATCCTCGATGGCTCACCTCATGAGCCTTCAATGCCTCAAACTCCCCAAATATGCGGGATGCAAGTAGAATCAAAAAGTTGCGGACGAGAGACCATTGAGGGGAGGTTGATTGGGCACTGCGCTTGAACTACTGCACAAGTTATTCGGCGACATCGGGATGTTCGATATTCCGAGAGCGCCATTTGCCTGGAATCTGTGACGTGGCGAATCAAGACGATCTATTCTCTGGCACAGGGCCTTTACCTATTGTGCAGTTGCCCGTCACGCAACAGGAGCGGGTGATTCCGTTTGGGAAATACAAAAACCAACCGTACGAAATTTTGCTTGCCGATGCCAGTTATGCGCTTTGGTTGTTGAGCTCAATGTTTGCCAAGTTGCAGGAACAGCATCCCAGCCTGCTTGCCTTTCTCGTCAGTCGGTATGGGCAGCCAGACAGCACACCTGAGCACAACCGATTGCAGAACCGTTTCCTCGACACGGAGTTTGCATTGCGCTTTGCCCTGGCCGTGAGTCAACGGATTCGCCACCTGGGCAGCGGGCTTGCCACCTTCGATCCTGCGGCCCTGTGGGCATACCGTGTACGAGACAAATTAGAGAGAGAAAAAGACCGCGCTGCACGCATGCGTCTGTATGAGAAAGGGGACTCTCTGGGGGCGCTTCGCGATGACCTCATGGAACAAGCACAACGATTAGCCTTTGTCTCCCACACGGGCCACTACACCGACGGCATCTGGCACAACGCGATTGGTGTAACCCAGCTACAGTTTGAAAAAGCTGGCGCGGATGTGTCTTACTTTGTCGAGTGTGGCGCTACCTTGGTTGCCAAGCCATGCGTGCAAGATGAGTTCTCTGACTTTGATTCGATAGGTGAGCAACCAATCAACATTTCGTCATTTGGCGAGCGTGACGGCTTTCGTATCGAAGTAAAACCCATTGTGGGCGATGACTATCCCGCCATTCTCCGGTCCATGAAGGCAGTCAACGATACTCACCTGCTGGTGGGGGAATACTGCGGCGCAGGCGCAACATGGGATGAGGTTGTGCGCATATTCGCCCTGAGCGGCATTTGCGCCGTCCGACGCGAGGATGTCGAGCAGACGCCGCTACCCGAAAGCTTCAAAACCGTTGCGATTCAAGCTTTGTCCGCAGAGCAAGCTCAAGATATCGTCCGAGCGGTTTACTCCGAACTAACAATTCAAACAGGTCCATGAACTCATTCCGAGATTTTGGAAATCACGCCATGCCCCGCCAATTAAAGTCGGATACTTTGACTTTCCTGGCCAGGTACTCCTGAACTCCAGACATCAACGCGGCCAGGCGAGCTGCTTCAGCTCCCTGCTGAGTTTGGTAATCAGTTTTTATCTTGGGCCCGTTCGCTATACTTGCATTCTCTCCCCATCCGTTCCACTCACATGGCTTGCTACGAAATTTCTGGAGAAGTTGTCGATCTCTCAATCCTCCGTGCCAACGATGTTAATACCAAACTGAGTTCGCTCTTGGGCACCCCTGGAAAGATTCGTTGCCTATGTATGCCAGGGAAGCCCCCAGTGCACGTATCAAGGCGCGGAGGGAATCACTTTCTAGCTAAGGAAGCAAACACTGGGCAACTGCACTACAAGCTATGCCGCCATCATTCTCTAACAGCATCTGAAGCGGCGTCGATGGGCTACACCCTTGGGGCACTGAGCAGTTCTGATGAGGAATTGACAGTGGCATTGGCCAAACCTTTGAAGAAAGGGAAGGCGCTTGTGGCTGCCAGCAGCTCCATTTACACATTTAACCAGGGGTCTGCTCGACCAATCACAAACCGTATGACCGAGTTGGGGCTACTCCATCTTTTATGGGAACGCGCCGGACTTCATGAATACAACTCGGAAACCGTCCTTGGACCTCTGTGGCCAAGAATTCGAAGGGCGGCTTACGGTATTAAGCCAAAAGGGCTACGGGATTTGAAGTTTGGGCTTTCGGACATAATGTTATTGCCGTTACATGCTGAAACTGAAGAACAGTCAAAGTTCAATTATGCAAAGTTCAAAGAAGCACAAGATAAAGGCCGGTTTGTGCTATTTATCGCTCGACTCAATCCTACTGAGGTAGCTTCTTTGGTGGCTGCTGAGACTTCCGACTTTTCATTAAAAGCAATGTTTGGAATCAACTTGTCACTCTATTCAACTTGTGCCAAACCTGTGCTCGATGCCCTCAGAGGTAGTTTTGGAACCGAACTGGCCTGCTCCCAGAATGATGGCGATGACTTAGTTGTGTTAGGAATTGCCAAGCCGGCAATCGAGAAACTCTATGCCACAATTAGCTCCGTGGTTGTAATGCCAGTAGTTAAGGACCATCTTCCCTACGATTCGCGCTACGAAAGATCTTTTGCTTGCGAACTGGTCCGCCAGGGTAGATCCATCAGAAAGCCCCTTCGGTATGAGGCATCGCGAGATATGCAGGTGCATCCGGATTTCGTGCTCTTGGATACTCCCAAACCCGTGGTTGTGGAGGTTTATGGAATGAGCACGCCAGACTACCTGGCACGCAAAAAGGAGAAGCAGCGTATCTATCTCAGTGAGGAGTACCCCTTTGAGTGCTGGGAATGGGATGCAGCCGAGTGTGACAATCTCACACAATGGCTATCCAACCACCCGCTTCCGACGTAGGCCGAAGCCTACGATTACTGAAGGGTTTACCCTTACTTAAGCCGGCACCAATACGTCATGCGTACGCCGCGGCCTAAGTCGCCTCGGGCGAAGCTTGTCCAGAGTGCATTCTTCTGCCACCAGCAAGTCATAAAAGTCTTCAGCACGCACGTCTCTCGTGTTCGCGGGCCGAATCCGAACCAAAGGAATGCCAGCTGTCGTGAACAATTCATTCTTGAGTTGGTCCCGCTCTCCGGCCTCTTCCGCGTCGTGGTGCAAGGAATCCAGCTCGAAGCCAACGACGGGGTCCTCGTCCTCGGTGCAAAGAAGCACGTCAACCTGGGACGCCCAAGCGAAACTCCGATGGCGGTCAGACAGGCGGGCCATGCCGCTATCGACATCCATGAAGTTACGCAGAGGAACGTTGGGGTATGCCTGAAGGTTTGGAAAGTATTGGCGAAGGGCCTTCAAAAACTCTCGTTCCTGCGAACTCGCACAGACATTCTTCTTCAGGGAGAGTGAATCAGTGCTGCTGACTAATCCCACAGTAAAAGCACTTCTGACGACAATGCGCTTCAGCGCGATAGCGGCACCGTCGGTTGAGCTTGAGCATACTGGTCTCGCGGGTTGTGCCCCCTCAGCAGCGGCTGTTGAAAACGTCATCAACGGCTCTGGCAGGTCCGTATCCGGTCCTTCAACCTCAACCCACGCTGCGCCTATCCTGTTGTTGATCTCCGTCAGGATATCGTTGTCAATGATGAGGAGCTGGCTGCTTCGAATGAGGCGCCAGATACGTATCAAATCGTCGGCAGAGAGGTTGCCCGCCCTAAGCCCGGCAATCAGCAACGGTGGCAGTATGCGTTGCGTAACCGCGGTGACGGCAGGAGGGCGTTCGCTTGATCGGGAAACGGCTTCAAATGCATCAAGAAATCCGCTGAAGTCACGGGACTCGAGGTGCGACCGGAGGTCTTGCGCAATAGAATTCATTGCGAATCTCCCATCGCGAAGTCGATATCCAGGTAGAGGCTGTTGCCCAAGGCATAAGGAGGCGTGTTGGGTGGAAGATTCGGAATGGCCTCTGTGCTAAATATTCGAGGTATCACCCCTGCGTAAGCCACAAGGCCCTGGTCGGCGAGCTTTGCCCGGAACTCTTCAGCGTCGTTGGCGTAGACCAAGTAGGGCAGCGGGTCTATGTTGCTAGTGAATGCCCCCGCCGCAGTAAGCTGTTGCACCTGAATGGTGGTGCCAAGCTCCTCAATAGCCTCACGGACTACTTCTTTGAGTTCTGGCTTAAGACCATACCGTACCCGATAATTCACGTGGTCCACGCGGGGCATGAGGGTCCGAAGGAGGCTGTCGTCGTCGATCCGTGCAAGCTCTGCCCGGTTTGGACGCGCGAGGATTGTGTTGGGGTCCTTCAGCTTGAGTCGTTCAATCAAAGCCAAAACGAAACCAACCGAGAGATTGGGTTCCATTGCAATGGTCTCCCCAATTTCTGCGCAATAGGATTCCCAGGTTAGTCCCGCCTTGCTCAACTCCAATAGCAAGTTGTGGAGATTGACGCGGTATGTTTCCGACAATGTACCCAAGTAGTCCAATTTCTTGGTGACTTGCCGGTGAGTCAATCCATTCGGATACAGCCGCCTAGCCAGCTTATAGCGCCGCCACAGAGCAGTGGCATCCTCCTGATTCAATATCCGGATGCGCAACCCTGGAATGACCTCCTTTGGGAGAAGTATTGCGAGTTGCCAAACGAATCGCGCATCCCCAACAATCCAAGCGCCATCTTCAATGGTGACATCGGTGCTAAACAGGTCCCCCTTATCTCTCAACGTAAGTTCCAGTTGAGACCAGCATGCCAGTTCATCGCCGCGCGCGATTTCGAACCCTGATGCGGGGTTGAGCTCATTGTCTTCCTGCATCAAGACAAGCTCAGCGTTACAAATGTCGTCAAATTGTTCGGTGTGTCGGTCAGGGATTAGCCCCCTCGTCTTATCTGCTGCGCAGAACTGAAACACGGCGATACCGTCTAGGATTGCTTTCCCTGGCTCCTCAAGATGGCGGCGCAGGGTCTCAATCGCGCTTGGGGATTTTGTGAGCCAATCCTTTGACGGCCCGATCGGGGATACCGTCAGAAGTGGCCAGGGCTGAGTTGATTTATTACCGGCATCGCCCTCATTGGGCACCTGCACGTTGAGTGCCATGTAGCCGGGTGCGAAGCTCACCTCAAAGACCTGCTTACTGCCTTGCTGCTCAAGCCAGGCATCGCAGCAAGCGCATAGCCGAGGTGTGACCTCGCGCCAGCCGGAAAACTCTTCTTCTCTTACCGGCATTGCAAAGGAGGTTAGCTTTAACTGGAAATGTGAATCGGTGCGATTGGCCACATGCCAGCTACTGTGGCCGAGCAATCGTGAAGCGGCTTCGAGGGCAGCCGTGTGTTTAATGGCGACACCCTGGCCCATCAGCGCCTTGCGCAATCGCTTGGCAACTGCTTTAGGTTCTTCGTCGAGTTGGGGTGCCAAGCCTTTGACAACGTCCAAGGCGATTTCGGTGGTGAAACGGGGAATTTTCAGATGGACAAAGGTCCACAGGGCAACAGCTTGGTCTTGCTCGGAGAGAGGTTGGAGGTCGGAAGATGCTACATGGGCCGTACTAGTCATGATGAGCTCCTTGGCGGAAAGCTGTTCAGGACGGCACGCATTGTCCGGCTTTCCTAGAGTCATCTGGCCGGGGTACTTCGATTACCCTTACACTGGCTTTGCCGTGCCGGACAGGGTCCGGTGCGTGCACTGACGGGCGCCAACTTGCCCACGGTTCGGCATGAACCGTGCGACAAGAATATGCCTATGGAAGCAGACGAGTCAAGTGATAATTTTTCAAGCCAGGGAAACTCGGTGGAATTGTCTTTTCGCCAACGTCATATTTTTGTGCGTCGTGTAATATTTTTTAAGCGGGGAAAGAATTTGACGTATCTCGTTGATTCTATACGCAATGGGCCACGTGCTTATTAACACCCCAGCAATAAAAAACGGCCACCCGAAGGTGGCCGTTTGAATTTCAAATCGACCTGGGTCGATCAGAAAAAGTGGTTGATACCGAGCGAAAAGCCGGTCGCGGAATCCTGCGTACCGCCAATCTTCGAAATGCCGTCGAATTTCTTGTAGTCGACGCCTGCGTACAAGTTGGTACGCTTGGAGAAGGCATAGGTATAGCCAAGGATCGTCAGCTTGGTGCTGCCATCGGCAACGGTACCAGCAGCGTCAATATCGGTATCGTAGTAAGCCAGCGTTATCTCATGCGGTCCGCCCCAGGCGTAGCTTCCGCCCAGCCACCAGTTGGTGGTATCGACACTCGAACCGCCTGCAACATCGGCTTCCTTGAGGGCGTAGCCAGCTGCGAAGCGCCACGGGGCGGTCTTGTAAGCACCGCCAATGGTCCAGTTCGTCGTGTCCAAACCGGTGGTTGCGCTTTGCTGAGTGCCCCAAGCGCCACCCAAGTTCAACGGGCCATTGGCCCAGCTCAGGCCGAGTTCCCCTGTGGCACCTTTGCTGGTGTCACCGGCAACCTCGCCCAGTGCGTATTGGGCGCGGGCGGTGAAGCCGCCGCCGAACGTCTTGGCCCACTGAATATCGCTGTCACGGCGAGCGCCATCTTCGCCTGCAAGCGGGATGATGCCGGTGTACTTGTAGTTGAACGGATCATACGCGCCGATGGTCTTGAATATGACCGTGTACTGGCGGCCCAGATCCAGGGAACCAAAGCCGCCTTCCAGGCCGACCCAAGCCGAACGACGGAAGAGGCCGCCGGCAAGGCCTTGAGTACCGTCGCCGCTGTTGAAATCACCTTCCAGCATGAAGCGGGCCTTCAAACCGCCGCCCATATCTTCCGATCCGCGCAGACCGAAGCGGTTCGAATTGTAGTTGCCGGAATCCTTCATCTTCCAGATGTCGTCGCCAGCGCCGTTGACGGTGTCAATGGTGCGAACGCCTGCGTCAAATGAACCGTAAACGGTCACGTTGCTTTGGGCAAAAGCGCCGCCGGAAACGAGGCCGGCGATTGCCAGAGCGATTAGTTTCTTTTGCATGGTTATGAATCTCCTAGTGGTTGAAGAGGGCAAACTCCAATGACTCCACGTGGTTGGCCACTGTAGCTGCACTTTCCGCCTCCCGAATTGAGAGAAGCTGGGCCATATTCTGCCCGCTCAAGTCAGCCTCGGGCAAGGGAAAAGCAGTTTATCGCCTGCGTTTAAAGGGTTATTGTTGTATTTGTGCAACAAACGTTCAATGCCCCAATCCCAAAGGCGGGCACCGATGCCCTAAAGTCACAGGCGGGCACTGGTGTCCTAAAGTCACGGGCGGGCACTAGGGGAATAGCGACGCCAGGGCGATTCCGGGTGACGCGGCACGCATGAACGCTTCCCCGACCAGAAAAGCCTGTACGCCTTGGACTCGCATCAGGGCGACATCGCCGGGCGCCAAGATGCCGGATTCGGTAACGACAACCCTGTCCGGGGCGGCAGATCGGATTCGATCAAGCTGGTCGAGGGTGGTCGCCAGGCTGACTTCGAAGGTTCTCAGGTTTCGGTTGTTGATGCCGATCAGCGGCGTCTTCAATTGCAGGGCAAGATCGGTTTCGGCGCCGTCGTGGGCTTCGACCAGCACTGCCATGCCCAGTGCCCCGGCGACCGCCTCCATGTCCAGCATGGTCTGCAGATCAAGGGCGGCGACAATCAGCAGGATGGCATCCGCTCCCATCGCGCGGGATTGATAGACCTGGTATGGATCGACGAGAAAATCCTTGCGTAGCACCGGCAAGGCACAGGCATCGCGAGCCTGCTCCAGATATTCCGGCGCTCCCCGGAAGAACTGGCGGTCGGTCAGCACCGAGAGGCAGGCAGCGCCATGCTGGGCATAGTCGGCGGCTATGGCGGCGGGCTGGAAATCCTCGCGCAACACACCTTTCGACGGACTGGCTTGCTTGATTTCGGCAATGACCGCCGGTTTCCCCGCGGCGATTTTGTGCCGTATCGCGCCGACGAAATCACGCGCCGGCAGGTCTCTGGCCGACGCTTCGGCCTCGCCGCGAACCTGCGCCAGCGGCTTGAGCGTCCGCGCAGTGGCGACTTCCTCGCGCTTGACCGCAAGGATCTTCCGGAGGATATCCGACATGGGCGTGCTCAGCGGTAACGTTGGGTAAAGTCGATGAACTCCTCCAGCTTGGCGCGCGCCGCGCCGCTGGCGAGCGCCTCGCGGGCGAGCGCGAGGCCGGCCGGAATCGACTCGGCGAGATTGGCTGCATACAAGGCGCTGCCGGCATTGAGCACGACGATCTCGCGCGGCGCGCCTTCGGTATTGGCCAGCGCGGACAGCAGCATTTCCTTCGATTCGACGGCGTTGGCGACCCGCAGGCTACGGTTGGACTGCATCTGTAGCCCGAAGTCTTCCGGATGGATTTCGTATTCGCTGATCTTTCCGTCCTTCAATTCACCGACCATGGTCGCCGCGCCCAGCGATATTTCGTCCATGCCATCCTTGCCATAGACCACCAGCACGTGACTGGCGCCGAGTTGTTCCATTACGCGTACCTGGATCCCGACCAGATCGGGGTGGAACACCCCCATCAGCGTGTTGGGCGCGCCTGCGGGATTGGTGAGCGGGCCGAGAATGTTGAAAATGGTGCGTACGCCCATTTCGCGGCGCACCGGTGCGACGTTCTTCATCGCCGCATGATGGTTGGGCGCGAACATGAAACCGATGCCCGTCGCGGCGATGCATTCGCCGACCTGTTGAGGCGTGAGCTGGATATTGGCGCCGAGTGCTTCCAGCACATCGGCGCTGCCTGAACTCGAAGATACGCCGCGCCCGCCGTGCTTGGCGACCTTGGCACCGGCGGCCGCAGCGACGAACATCGAGGCGGTGGAGATGTTGAAAGTCAACGCGCCGTCGCCACCGGTGCCGACGATGTCGACGAAATGCCGGTTGTCGCCGACCTCCACCTTGGTCGACAACTCGCGCATGACCTGCGCCGCGGCAGTGATTTCGCCGATGGTTTCCTTCTTGACCCTAAGTCCGGTGAGGATAGCCGCGACCATCAAGGGTGAAATTTCGCCCTGCATGATCTGCCGCATCAGGTGCAGCATTTCGTCGTGAAAGATTTCGCGATGCTCAATAGTGCGTTGCAGGGCTTGCTGGGGAGTGATCATGGCTAGGCTTTCAGGAAATTCCTGAGCAGGTCGTGGCCCCGCTCGGTGAGTATGGATTCGGGATGAAACTGCACGCCCTCGACAGCGCAGGTCTTGTGGCGCACGCCCATGACCTCGCCATCATCGGTCCACGCAGTGACCTCCAGACAGTCCGGCAGCGTCTCGCGCTGGATCGCCAGCGAGTGGTAGCGCGTCACCAGGAGCGGGTTGGGCAGCCCTTGAAATACGCCGGTGTCGTGGTGGTGCACCAGGGAGGTCTTGCCGTGCATCAACTGCCTGGCGTGCACGATCTGGCCGCCGAAGGCCGCACCGATGCTCTGGTGTCCCAGGCACACCCCGAGGATGGGAATCCTGCCGGCGAACTCCTTGATCGTCGCTACCGAGATGCCGGCTTCGGCCGGTGAACAAGGACCGGGCGAGACGACGATGCGCGCCGGCGCCATGGCGGTGATTTCCTTGAGGGTGATGGCGTCGTTGCGATACACCCGCACTTCTTCGCCGAGCTCACCGAAATACTGGACCAGGTTGTAGGTGAAGCTGTCGTAGTTGTCGATCATCAATAACATGGCGGCCCCTCACTCAAAGCGCGTATCGAGGCCGGCTTCGGCCATCTCGGCGGCGCGCAGCAGCGCTTTGGCCTTGTTCTGGGTTTCGATCCATTCCGCATCCGGGTCGGAGTCGGCGACGATGCCCGCCCCTGCCTGGACATGGATCTGCCCGTCCTTGATGACGGCGGTGCGGATGGCGATGGCCAGGTCCATGTCGCGGTTGAAGCCGAGGTAACCGACAGCCCCGGCATAGATGCCGCGTCGCGAAGGTTCCAGTTCGTCGATGATTTCCATCGCGCGTACTTTGGGGGCGCCCGAGACGGTGCCTGCGGGGAATGTCGCCTTGAGGACATCCAGGGCGCCCTCGGCATCGCGCAATTCGCCTTCGACATTGGAGACGATGTGCATGACGTGGGAGTAACGCTCGATGAGGAACTGTTCGGTGACCTTGACCGAACCGATCTTGGCGATGCGGCCGACGTCGTTGCGGCCGAGATCGAGCAGCATCAGGTGTTCGGCGCGCTCCTTCTGGTCGGCGAGGAGTTCCTGCGCCAGCGCCTGGTCTTCCTCGGGCGTGGCGCCGCGCTTGCGCGTGCCGGCAATCGGCCGTAGCGTCACCAGGTTTTTGTCCTCGCGGTCTTCGAGGCGCACCAGGATTTCGGGCGAAGCGCCGACGACGTGGAAATCCTCGAAGTTGAAATAGAACATGTAGGGCGAGGGGTTGAGGGTGCGCAACGCCCGGTACAACGACAAGGGCGTCGCGGCGAATGGCTTGCTCATGCGCTGCGACAACACCACCTGCATGATGTCGCCGTCGACGATGTATTGCTTGGCGCGGCGCACCGCCGCCTTGAAAGCTTCTTCGCCGAACTCCGATACGGCCGGCGCCGAGGGCGCGACGGTTTCCTCCGGGATGCGCACCGGGGCGCGCAGTTTCGCCAGCAGTTCCTTCAGGCGTGCCTGTGCCTGTTTCCAGGCGCCCGGGAAGCCGGGTTCGGCATACACCACCAGCGTCAGCTTGCCGGAGAGGTTGTCGACTATGGCGATCTCTTCGGACAGCATCAACAGGATGTCCGGTACGCCGGGGATGCCAGCCTTCTTGGCGTGGGCGGAATTCCGGGCCAGCTTGGTCTCGACATAGCGCACGGTGTCGTAGCCGAAGGCGCCGACCAGTCCGCCGCAAAAACGCGGCAGACCTTTCAAGTCCGGCACCTTGAAACGCGCCATGAACTCGGAGATGAAAGACATCGGATTGGTATGTTCGCGCCGTTCGGCGACGCGATTGCCAGCGAGCAGCAACACAGTCGAACCGGTCACGGCGATGCGGGTGTTGGCGGCCAAGCCGATGAACGAGTAGCGGCCGAAGCGTTCGCCGCCCTGCACCGATTCCAGAAGGTAGGAATAAGGCGCGTTGGCCAGCTTGAGATAGATCGAAAGGGGGGTGTCGAGATCCGCGAAGGTTTCGAGGGTCACCGGGATGCGGTTATAGCCCTCGCTGGCCAGCCGGTCGAATTCGGATTGGTTCATGTGTGCTCCACAACTGCGGTACAACGAAGAAGGCGCGCTTGACAAGACTGCGCGCGGGCAAGATCAGTCTCTTTGCCAGCGGCGCCAGGGCCATGCCTCCGCCTCGGGGGCGAGGGTCTTCTTCGTGATCGACAGGTTCATGTAGAGCATGTTCGGACGGCGGTTATCAGGGTCGCTGCTTCTTCGAGGGTTGCAACTATAGCATCGCAATCCAGTTTGCGCACATCCCCGCCTTCGTTGTAGCCATAGGGCACGCAGAACACCGGGCAGCCCGCGGAACGAGCAGCCCTGACGTCGTTGAGCGAATCGCCGATCAGTAGGGCCTCGCCCGGCGCGGCGCCGAAACGTTCGCAGATGTGCGTCAGTTGCAGCGGGTCGGGCTTGCATTTGGGCAAGGTGTCGCCGCACACCACCAGTTCGAACCATCCGGCCAGTCCGCTGCCAGCGAGCAGCGGCAGAGTGAAATCGGTCGCCTTGTTGGTGACGCAGGCCAGCCGCATTCCCTGGGCCCGCAAGCGGTGCAAACCTTCCAGTACCCCGGGATAAACCGTGGCGTAGCGGCCGTTGGTCGCCGCGTAATGCTGGCGGAAACTGGCCAGCGCGGCGGCCGGCGGCGGATCGGGATCGTTGACGGCATCGAGGCGTCCGGCCAGGCAGCGCTTGACCAGGGTGGGGATGCCGCGGCCAATATAGGTGCGGATCTGGGCGACATCACAGGCCGGCCGGCCGAGTTCGCCCAGCATGGCATTGGCGGCTGCGGCGATGTCGAGGGCGGTATCCAGCAAGGTGCCGTCGAGGTCGAGCAGGACAGCCTTGACGGCCAGCTTGGCCGGGCCGGTCATACCTTGGACAACTCCCCGCGTAGCGCACCGAGTACGCTATCGTAGCGATGCGGGTCGCCATCCCTGGCAGCTCCGAAAACCGCCGAGCCGGCGACGAAGGTGTCGGCTCCCGCGCGGGCGATCTCGGCGATGTTGTCGACTTTCACCCCACCATCGACCTCCAGCAGGATCCGGCGGCCGCTACGGGCCGCATACGCATCCAGCCGGGCGCGGGCAAGGCGCAGCTTGTTGAGTGTCTCGGGAATGAATTTCTGGCCGCCGAATCCCGGGTTGACCGACATCAGCAGCACGATGTCGAGCCTGTCCATCACATGATCCATGAGTTCCAGCGGCGTCGCCGGGTTGAATACCAGGCCTGCCTGGCAGCCCGATTCGCGGATCAATGCCAGCGAGCGGTCGATGTGTTCCGAGGCTTCCGGGTGAAAGGTGATGACATTTGCGCCGGCCTTGGCGAAGTCCGGAATGATCCGGTCTACCGGCTTGACCATCAGGTGCACGTCGATGGTTGCCTGGGTCAGCGGCCGGATCGCTTCGCACACCAGGGGGCCGATGGTCAGGTTCGGCACATAGTGGTTATCCATCACGTCGAAGTGGATCCAGTCGGCGCCTGAAGCGATGACATCGACCACTTCCTCGCCCAGCTTGGCGAAATTGGCGGAAAGGATACTCGGGGCGATACGGTAGTTTGGCTTCATGGAAGGCGTCCTGAGTTCGATGGACGAGATTGTAAACCGCGGTCATCTCCGGCTAGGCTAATTTTTTCTGATGGTTGATATAAGCTCCGGCGATGAAATGATTCTGCGCCGGTGTCGCGGCGGTTGCCTTGCGCAGCGTTTTCGTGTGCAATGACGCTATGGCCGAAAGCAAAAAATATGAGATTCATGTCGGGGTCAGCGCCAACTACCTGCCTGACCAATCCGATCCTAACGCTGGACGCTATGTCTTTGCCTATACCATCGATATCCGCAATACCGGTACCGTCGCCGCCCAACTCATCAGTCGTCACTGGGTCATCGCCGACGCCGATTCCCAGGTCCAGGAGGTCCGCGGCTTGGGCGTGGTCGGGCATCAGCCGTTGTTGCAGCCCGGACAGAATTTCGAATATACCAGCGGTTGCGTGCTTGCGACCCCGGTGGGGACCATGAAAGGCAGTTACCAAATGGTGGCGGAAGACGGCAACAATTTCGAGGCCCCAATCGCCGAATTCGTTCTGTCGATGCCGAGGGTGCTGCACTAGAAGTTTCTTGGGGCGCACGGACCCCGATAAGGGTTTTTGAGTGGTGTGCACCTCGAATCAAACATTGGAGAAGCTCCACCATGAGCCAATATAGGAATATCGCAGCCGCCATTGCGCTGTGCGGTGCCACTTCGGCTTGGGCCGGCGGTTACGGCAACGTGTATGTGTTCGGCGACAGCCTCAGCGATGCCGGGGCGTTCACCAATTTTGTCGCCGCGATAGGCAGGCCGACAGCGAACCGCTTTACCAATAACCCTGGCACCATCTGGGCCGAAAATCTTGGCAGCAGCTACGGCGTCGCGGTCACCCCTGGCTATGCTTTGAATCCCGCCACAGCCGTGTTCAGCGCCACCGGAGGCAACGATTACGCCATTGGCGGTGCTCGGGTGACTCTCGCCCCAGGTGTGTTCACCGCGTCTACGGCGATCGCCGCCAACATTGTGCCGCTCACCGACCAGATTACGACCAACCTCGGCCAGACCGGCGGAGCGGCCAATTCCCAAGCCTTGTACCTGTTCTGGGGCGGTGCCAACGATGTGTTCTACCAATCGGGCGCAGTCGGCCTGGGTCTTCCGGTCGCCAATGCTGCGGCGGCGGTTGGCGCCGCAGCCGCGGATGCGGTGACGCAGGTCAAGCGCCTGCAAGCTGCCGGAGCACGCAACCTGGTGGTGCTGGCACTACCCGATATGGGGCTCAATCCCTATGCCACCGGCCTCGGAACGGCAGGCGCCGGTTTGCTGACAAGCCTGTCCGGCACCTATGACGCCGCCTTGAAGCAAGGCCTGAGCGCCGCCGGCGTCACCAACATCGCCTATCTGGATCCGCGTGGGTTGTTCGCCGACATCAACGCACGGCCTGCTGCCTATGGTCTTACCAATACGACGATACCGGCCTGCGGCGCGAGTTCCTCACTGGGCTGCGGCACGGCGCAACAGATTCCAGGATCGGCCAGCTACATGTTTGCCGACGGTGTTCACCCCAGCGCCGCCTCGCACAAGATAATTTCCGATTGGGTGTTCGCGACGCTGGAGGCGCCATCACGTTTCTCGGCCATGGCGGCCTTGCCGATCGGCCGGCTCGGCGCCCAGTGGCGCGCCCTCGACAACCGCATGCTGACCAATGAGACCGCCGATACGCCGAGTGGACAGGGCTTTTTCGTGACGGGCGATTATGCGCCGAGCAACCTTGACGCGACGGCGAACCTGCCGGCGTTGTCGGGCAATGGCAAGAGCCTGACCATCGGCGTCGACCGCGTTTGGGGAACGCTGGTCGGCGGATTCGCGATCGGGCTTGCGGACAGTGATTTCGACCTGGGCGGTAACGCGGGCAGGCTCAAGTACGGCGAAACCATCCTGTCCGCATTCGGCTCGTCGAGAATGGAAGATTTCTATACCGATGCGACGCTCAGCTACGCCGTTTTCGATTTCGATACCACCCGCAACTTGGCGCTGGGGCCGCTGACCCTCAGCAATAGCGGATCCACCAAGGCCAGCCAGTGGGGGCTCAAGCTCGGCGGCGGCTATAACCTGAAGCGCGGCAACCTGGTCCACGGCCCGCTGGCGGCCCTCTCCTGGGAGAAGGTCAGGGTCGACGGCTTTTCCGAAAACGCCGGCGTCACCGCCATGAGCTTTGGCGATCAGTCGCGCGAATCGATGCGCCACCGGATCGGCTGGCAGGCCGTGTGGCAAGTCCCCGGTGATTTTGCCGCATTGTCGCCCTACCTGCGTCTGACGCACGAAAAGGAATACAAGGACAATCAGGGTTACGTCTCGGCCCGGATGCTCGATTCGCCGTTTTCCTTCTCGGTGCCGACCACCGGCCAGAAGGAAAGCTACGGCATCCTGGCGATCGGCACTATGATGAAGTTCAGGGATCTGACCGCGCACCTAGGCGCGACGGCCAATTTCAGCCAGTCCGGCGCACGCAATTCGGCAATTACATTCGGCATGGGTGTGCCGTTCTAAGTCGCCGCGATCGACGATTGGCCATTTAGTCTGGAGGGACGGGTGAAAAAATCGATACTTGCTGTGCTATTGGCTCTTGCCGGAAACGCGTCGGCCTACAATGTGGCGACGCCGTCGATCATCAGCAATATTCAATGGACGGTGACGGGGACGACGGGCACGGAATCCGCAAACAATACCTGCACGCTGTTGAATCTCGACTTAAGCGGTGACTGGGTGAAGGGTTCGAAATTCGCGATTTACGGCGGCCTTTTTTGCAATAACAGCGCAACCACTTATGGGGTAACCGGCACCGGGTTCACACTGGATGGCGGCGGAATCGCCATGTTTCTGTCGATTGGTTCCCAGTTCTACTGGACCTGCTCCACGACGGCGCAATTCGGAGCCACCTGCAAGGCCGTCAATACTGCCACGCTTTCCCAGATTGGGTCACCCGTGATTACCCTGTTGCCATAAGGTGACCGCTGCTCGCTGGATAGTCGGACACGGTCGTTACTGTGCCCGGAATCCCTGGGCTGACTGGTCGCTGTTGCGGAAATAGATCAATTCACCATCCTGCCAATAAGGGTCTGCCGTGTGTGCCGCCGGAGTGGCGATGACGGTGTAGTCGGCGCGCAACGAGAAATCCTGGCCTCCCAGGCCTGCCGTCACGCTGCCATCCGTTTTGTTGGAGAGGGTGGCCGTCGGCACCGCCGTTCTAATCGTCGAGCTCAGCGTATCGACATCCAGAAAAGCCGGGTAGAGCGTTTGCAGCGTGCCCAAGTGGTCGCGGAACACCGCATAACCATTGGCGTCACTCTCGAAACCGGGCAGCGGTGACGGATTGACGGGAATACTGGCGCTCAGTCCCGGCATCACCACGAAGCGCCCGCCCAAGAATTTTGCTTCAATCGCCCCGGTGGGTTTGAGGTTCAATGTGCCGCTGGCGTCCGCTGTCTTGACTGCGGTCTGAAGGTCGCTGAAATAGCCCAGCGCACCCGAAAGGCTCATCTGGATCCCCCGGCTTGCCAGCGTGTAAGCGCCGCCGGCACTTGCTGCCACATTGGTGTCCGAAAACTGGTTGAGCTTGACCAGCACGTCGCCGAGCGGGATCAGTCGATAGGCGGTGTTCCCGAGCATGTAGGTAATTACACCGGTCGTCTTGTCGTAGCTCAATTGTCCGGTGGTATCTCCGAGCGCCGCCTTGAGCTGGTCGCCGACGATATCCAGAAGCGATACTGAATTGCCGAAGCGCGCCAGCGGACCCTCCAGAACGGGGATCTTGGTCGCGGTGTCCTTGGTGAACTGCACCGGCAGAGGATCGCCTGGCACTTGATTCACGCCGTCCAGGGATCCCAGCGAAATCTGATTTAAGTTGCCGGCGGCATCCAGTTGGGTGCTCTCTCCCTTGTAGACTGGAACAGGGGCGCTAGCGCCGGGTCCCTGATAATTGACTTGTCCGCTATCCACGAACACCGATGCGCTGGTGTCGGTCTTGACCACGACCACACTGTCTGCACTGGTCTGGGTGACGATAGCTCCCACGGATAAATTTTCGTTGGAGGACATCACCGAAATGGTGTTTCCAATCGAGGGGGAACTGATCTGGACGGTGCCTTTCGAGACCTCGAGTTGCGGTTTGTTGTTGACCGTTCTCACCACCAGTTCGGCAGAACCGACTTGGTCCTTGTATTCCAGCGTAGTGTCGCCGGAGGTGAAACTGACGGGCTGGAGCGTATCGAGCTTGACCAAGGCGTTTTCCTGGGCGGTGGCGCTCAGTACTATCGGTGCGGTCGGCGCGCTCACCACCAGCGCACCTGCGGCATCGACTGTAACGTTTGCGATCGGCGCGGACAAAACTTGAGCGGTGTTGGTCACCGGTGTCACACAGACGCCGGATTGCAGCACCTGGGGGGCGATACAGACGATCGGCGTTACGCATACACCGAATTTCATTACCTGAGGCGCCACGCAGACGACCGGTGTCACGCATACGCCGTTTCGCAGTACTTGCGGCGCCACGCAACTACAAGTGGTGACCGCGCACAGCGCGGCGCATCCGGCGAGCGCCGGGTTGGCGGCGCACTGAGCGATGGTCACCGCGGTGGTGGCGCAAGCCCCCGGGCTCGCGGCACAAAGCGCCGCGCAACCGGCCAGAGTCGGGTTGAGCGAACATTGAGCGATCGTGACCGTCGCCGCGCATGCCCCGGGGCTAGCCGCACAAAGGGCCGTGCAGCCGGCCAGGGCCGGATTGATGATGCACTGGGCGATGGTGGCTGTGCCGCCGGTGCAGATGGGGTCCGTTGGTCTCGCTGTACAAGCCGCCAGCAGGGCCTCACAACCTGCGAGCGTGGGCGTCGCGGTACATTGGGCGTAATTCACGGTGGGGCAAGCACCCGGCGTGGCGGCGCAAAGGGCCGCGCAACCCGGTAGGGACAGGTTGGCCTTGCATTGTTCGATGGTCACGGTTGCCGCGCTGCCGTTGCAGATCGGATCGCTGGGCCTGGTCGTACAGGTCGTGATGATGGTGGCACAGCCGGTCAGCGATGGATTTGCGATGCACTGCGCGTAAGTGATCTTGGTATTACCGCCGGTACAGATCGGATCGGCGGGATTGGTACCGCAGGTGGCGATGATGGCGGCGCAGCCGGCGAGGGACGGCGTAGCCTGGCATTGCGCGTAGGTCAGGCCGGTACCGCCGGTGGTTGCGGTGCATTTCGGATCGGTCGGGGTGGCGGTACAAAG
>Ga0172379_10002441_pt1 | contig 32799 bp, 77 predicted proteins | sample GrowelOW334metaG_FD_119756 | JGI IMG/M metagenome (GOLD analysis project Ga0172379, IMG submission 119756) | Groundwater microbial communities from an aquifer near a municipal landfill in Southern Ontario, Canada - Groundwater well OW334 metaG | ecosystem: Environmental > Aquatic > Deep...
ATGCGTTTTTCATTCCCGTAAGTGTGCTGATTATCAACGATCTTAACAAAATATCGCATTTTGTTGTAAATATGTTTGGCCGTTCCGTTTCCATGAACTATCTTTGATCTGTATTTTTCAAACTTGTCAAAACATGAAAACAATAGGCTTCACCAACACATTCTATACCTTATGGGAGGTTAGTGAGCCATACCAACGGTTTATTAACGCCCATGAGTTCTATGAGCAAATCGACCACTCATACATCCAAAACCTTTCCAAAACCCTTGCCGGGGCTAAAAAGAAGGTTGCTGAAATGGGTATTGAAAAATACAGGGTTGACCTTGAAATCAGGGGTGAACATTCATGGACATGGAAATCTGAGTTGCTGAATAACTTCGAGCTATGGGAATTCCCGTTTGGGAAATTGGCCGGACAGGATATACGTCTATCGGATGACGTTTGGCAACTTGACCGGACATATCGGGAGGATCGCAACCCACGCAGACGGGTGATTGCCCGTAGGCGATTGATTGAATTAGGCGAAATAATAAGATTCCCGCATGAGGATTGGGTGAATTTTGACGAGTTGGAAGAGTGTGACAAGGATGGCTATGGTGCTAGTAAGCATGATGATGGTAAATGGTATCATTATGTGCCTAAAGCAAAAAGGGCAGTAATCCCCTATATAACCAAGCAGGGTTACGGGCATTGGGTGGAGCAGCAGGAAACCAAAAGGGTGGCAGAGAAATCCCAATACATCGGCAAGGTGGGCGATAAAATTAGCATTGAAGTTGTTTTAAAGAAAGACATTACCATTGATACCGCCTATGGGAATATGTATATTTATTCGTTTCAGGATGACGAAGGTAATGTGATTGTGTATAAAGGCAATCAGTTCTTAATAATTCCGGGGGTATATACCGATCTGATCTCAGGGAAAACACTAACAAGTAAAGATAAGGTATGGGATAAAATGTATAACATCGGCTTATCAGATGGCCGTTGGCATACTGATAATAGCGGAGGTCGCTTACCTGACCGGGTTAGAGATTGGTTAAGAGAGGAAACCCTGAAAGGTTCTTTTGCGAAAGATTTCCATGCCAACTCTGTTGATGACAATTTTACCTTATATGATATTGAATATCCCAAAGACAAATTCATACGAGAGGGAGACCGCACCCTGCTGACCGGGACTATTAAAGAGCATGGGGAGTATAATGGCGTGAAGCAGACCATCCTTCAGCGTATAAAAGTGGCTGAAATCGAGCCGGAAGCCCCTAGTAAGGCTGAAATTCAATCCGCCATTGACAACATCGAAGCCGTTCTCTATCTGTTCGATGGAGAGGATAAAGCCACTATGCTTGCCGAGATTCAGAAACTTAAAAAACAACTACCATGAGACCAATATCAAAGGAGGTAATATGCCCCAAGTGCGGGTCTGAGAAAAAACCTAATGCCAAAGGGTATCTAGTTTGCCATGTTTGTCAAGTAAAAAGAGTTAAGGCTTGGGAAGCTGCAAATCCTGAAAAAGCAATGGAGGCAGTTAGAAAACGGAGAGAACGTCCACAAACAGAAGAGAGTAAACAACAAGTTAGGGAATATCACCGGAAGTGGTATGCTAAAAACAAAAAGTCTGTAAGACGGCAAGCCGCTTCAAAGAAATATTCTATAGACAAGGAATTTTTTGCCGAAACAGGCATAAAAAAACACAAACAATGCCTTTCTGATAAATTTCACAAAACGCCACGGGGTTTGGATATTACCAAAGCGAAAAAGATAGCAGCCCGTGATATAACCAAGGCGTTTGAACGGAACTATATAGGCCAAGAATATTTAGTTCTGAGCATCCGCAATTACCCTATGAGCATAATAACAATTGATCAGTTACTACAACAAATCGGATAAAACTAAAAAAAATGGAATACAAAGTAATCGAAAGGTTGTCCGCACAAGAATTGAACATGGAAGTCAATTCACGCATATTACAGGGGTGGAAGCCTGTCGGGTCGCATCACGTAACCGTTAAACGCATCCAAAACCGCTTTCGTGGCACTCAGCACATGGATAGCGTGTATGAATTGCAATATTCCCAAACCGTTATCAAAACCAAATAGCCATGATAAATTTAACACGGGTAGAATACTTCACAGCACAGGCAATGGCCGCTTTGATAATTAAGAGTGAGACACATTCATGGTCTAAAGAGCAAATTGCTTCATGGGCTGTAGACTTTGCGTTGTGTACTATACGAGCCATCGAACAGCACAACGAACAGCCATTTAACCCAAAACCACCAACGGTTGAGAATTACGGGCTTACATTTGGTGAAGAACCTAAAAATAAATAAAACCAATTATGAAAAAAGATGAAATGGTTATTCTGATAGCGTTTATGGCTCGAATAGGTTACCCAAATGTTCAAACAACCAAAACTCAGACGCTTTTTTACGATAGTGAGTGGGATAGTATTATCGTTCGAGTTAACCGTAACCCTAAAACAAACATGGTTGATATTTTAGAGTTGGTTTTTAATGAAAAGATCAAACAGGCTGAGAAAAACAGCCGTTATCAGCTTCAATGTGAATTAAAAAAACTACTAAACATTGAACAACCATGAAACACCTGATCACTAACTCAATCGTGACAACCATTAAAGCCGTATTGGAAAACAATGGTTGGTCAACCAATCAATTTGACGGAGCTTACACCTATTTTAAGGACGGAAGGCAGATCAATATCAAAAAGGACGATAACGCTATTGTACTATTTGATAATAACAAAAAGTACATTCAGACCATCGAGTTTGCCGATATTGACAGCACTCCACTTTTACAATATTACATAAGATTTTAACCATGAAAAGATCAGCTATCGGCCAATTTGACTACGGCCACAAAAATCATCAGGACGGAAAAACCGTGGCCTGTTTTGAGTCATGGTTTGGGGGCAAATCAAGTCTATATCTTGCCTCTATTGACGGAGAAGATGCTATCCGGCACTTTGTCAACGATCACTTTCATTCCGGCTCCGATTCAATCCTGAGAAGGTTTGATGACGAAATGGACGCACGCATAACTTACGCTCAATATTAGCCATGAAAAAACAGGATATTATAAACGCTTATTGCCGGATACGTGAAATAGACAACACTATACCGGATGAGGTTTTGGACTTCATGAAAATTTCCGCACTTGAAAAACTAGATACAATTGAGAGGTTGAACTTACCTAAAGATATTGATGGCAAACAATTGGAGATTGGGCATATTGTATTAGTCCGGTATGTTTGGAACTCTTATGTGGGAGAAATAAGGAGTGATGGGCTTTGTGCTACGGGCGCAAAACGACACGCTTTTGCTTCACCGCACAAAATTCAACATTCATCAACTTACCAAGTGCTTAGTCATGTTAACAAGAGTCATCCCGATCATTATTATATGGCATCAAATTGGTATTTTTCTGAAGATGGTGATTGTCCTTTTGAAAACAGGGTATACAATAAATCAAAAACAGTTAAGCCATGAACCAACCAATCAGATTTAGGGCATGGGATGATGACGAAAAGTTAATGGTCAATCCCGATTTTATTGACAGGGAAGGGATGGCTCATTATACAGTTCATTCTATTCCTACATTAAGCCGGAAAGTGATGCTGTCTATTGGGATTACGGACATCACAGGTAAAGATGTTTATCAGGGAGATATTGTATCGCAACACAAAATTGTCCGAGTGCCATACCAAGAAGGGAGCCGATTCATTAAAGAACTTTCAGGAAAAACCTTATATGAGATTACATGGACTGATTGGGGTTGCGCTTTTCACGGAAGATTTATTAAACACAAATCAAAATCAGAGTATTTCGGACAGGCAGTGGGTTATGGTACATTGTTCTTATTTAAAGATAACGAACACCATAAGTTAGAAATCGAAGTGATTGGAAATATCTTTGCGAACCCGGAGCTTTTAAAAACATAACTATATTAATTTTCATAAAAAACAAACAACGATGAAAAAACTACTATTGCTAACCTGTGTATTAATCCTGATCGGATTCAACACAACTTTTGCCGGACAAACCGATTTGTTCAGCTATGACGCTACTGCCGTGAATACTCAAATGGCGCAATTGGATCAGCTCGAAGAATACGTGGGGAACAATCCGGGCATCACACTTACCCAAATGGTTACTGCCGGGAACGACCTTATTTATTCCGTGAACAATATCAACGGGATTGCCGGATTAAATCAAATCAACGAAAGCGCACTAGGTATCCCTTCATTTTGTTGGGGATTCTGTTTGGGCTTGGTTGGCATTTTGATTGTATATATGGTTTCAGAGGACAAAAAAGAAGTTAAAGGAGCCTTAGTGGGATGCGTGATCGGCACGGTTGTCTCCGGTGTCCTTGTTGTTGTTAGTGGCTATTATGGTGGATAACGGGATTAAGTAATCAATTTCACAATCAATACAGACCATGACAACAACAGGCAACATACCCCACCCTATGTTTCTTTTGAGCGTTCATAAGCTCATGGCAACTGAATTACAGAAACCATTACCACCTGTTTTGAGGGGCACAAATTTAATGCCTTTAGTGGTAAGGGATTTTATCGTGGTTCCAAAAACCAAACAGTCCTGTGCCGGATGTTATTTTATCGACAAGGGGTGTAGCTTAATTAACCCATCAAACACCGATCCGCCTGTTTTATGGGAATTAGATCAATTATGTGGAAATTGTTTTAAAGGACACTTATACAAACTGAAAAACAAGGTACGTGAGGGCAGGCGGCCAAAAACAATCGTTCGACAAAGATATAGCGATTGGGCTTCTGTTTGGGATAGCGACCCAATTATGATGATTAAATTTTTAAGGGGTTATTCCATTCACCCGTTACCAATGAGTGAAACAAATAAATTTCTTCAACAGATACACGAACACCCACACTACCCACTTTCATTGACTTGCCCAACCTGTAAAACAAAGTTGCGGTTTGTTGCCGAGATGGATAGGGATTGGTTTGGTAGCCTGAAATACTACCACTGCCGGAAATGTAATGAGGAATTCATAAGCTAAAAAACAAACAACAATGAAAAAAATTGAAATTGATGTGCCGGATGGGATAAGTGGAGCATGGGAGGTAAAAACTTTCACTATAACACAAAGGGATGCGGATTTAGCTAATTTAAGAGCCGCTTTTCATGGCGGACGGGGCAGAATATCTCCGGGGGAATATAAAAAGTTATCAAGGAACAAGGAGTTGATCATGAGTAATACCCCGGACGAATGCCGTGACTTTGCGCACTTTGTCCACGTGGCAAGCGGGTCTGTTTTGGTTAACGGGTTAGGTTTAGGCGTGTTGCTCAAAGCCTTGCTCAACAAGCCGGAAGTGACCGAAGTTACCGTAATTGAGAATTCCCCGGATGTCATCAAGCTAGTGGCCGGAACCTACCGGAAAGACAGCCGTGTAACCATTATTGAGGCCGATGCCTTTACATGGGAACCACCCAAAGGAAAACGCTATTATGCGGTATGGAACGATATATGGGACGATATTACATCCGACAATTTACCTGAGATGGCAAAGCTCCACCGGAAGTACGGCAAGCGATGTGATTATCAAGAAAGTTGGTGTAAGCGTCAATGTCAGGAAGCAAAAAGAAGAAATTACTAAAAAATAAAAACAATGACAACAAGAGACGAACACCTTAAATGGTGCAAGCAGAGAGCATTAGAGTATGTAAATGCAGGGGACTTACAACAAGCATTCGCAAGTTTTCAAAGCGATATGACAAAGCACCCCGAAACCGCTAATCACATGGCCTTACAGATGGGAACCATGTTATTATTTACAGGAAACCTTTCGAGCGAAAGACAAATGAGGGATTGGATCGTTGGGTTTAATTGAGAACAGAAGAAATTACTAACAAATAAACAATAAATTATCATGAACGAGCTAATCAAAATTCAGGAACACAACAATCAAATGTTGGTTGACGCACGGGAACTGCACGCCTTTTTAGGAAGTAAACAGGATTTTTCAAATTGGATCAGGAACCGTATTGAAAAGTACGGATTCATTGAGGGTCAAGACTTTACTTCGTTCAATAAAATTATTGAGCGAGAAAAAGGGGGGACAACACGGATTGAATATGCCCTGACTACCGACATGGCGAAGGAACTTTGCATGATTGAAAACAACGAAAAAGGCAAGGTCGCACGGCAGTATTTTATCCAAAAAGAAAAGGAAGCCAACAGCCGGATCGCCCTTTCTTTGCCAACACGGAAGGAACTTGCTTTAATGGTGGTGCAAGCCGAAGAGCAAATTGAAGAACTTGAATTAATGAATTCCAATCAGGCAGAAACCATTAAAAAACTTCTCCCGAAAGCGGAAGTGTTTGACATTGCCATGCAGAGCAAAGATACCATGACCTTATCCCAAGCCGGGAAAGTAATAGAATATCCTTTTGGATTGAAGGTTTTGTGCGCCAAACTCCGGGAACATGGCATTTTTTATAAGCATCGGAATGAACCACGGCAGGAATACATCGCCAATGGATACTTCCGGTTTAAGGAAAAACCGACCATTATGCCAAGCAATAACAGAGCTAAAATTTACCTTGGCGCAACCGTCACACAAAAAGGATTGGTTTTCCTGCGCAATCGGTACGGCAAGAAGCCAACGGAATTAGTCATTCCTTTCCCGCAATCACGCAAATAAACACCGGAGGATGTTATGAAAACAAATCAGTTATTAACCCGGCATATAGGGCAGTTTGAAGTCATGCAAAGGACTGTCGATGGAATGTTTGATGCAAACGTATTACTAAACCAATGGAATAGTGATGAACAAAACCCTAGACGAAAGATGGTTGAATTTTTAAATTCACCCAAAACATTAGAAACCGTAAACGCCATAATTAACGAAATTAGCCCAAGTCGGGAAAGCGACTATGGTAATAATGAGATAGTTAAGACAATAAAAGGTAGAAATACAAAGCAAGGCAAAACTCCCGATCAGGTTTGGATGCACCCGTACCTGTTTATTGATTTTGCCATGTGGTTAAATCCGGTCTTTAAGGTTAAGGTATTGAAATTTGTGTATGATGAATTAATCCGGTATCGGGTTGAAGCCGGGAACTGTTATATTCCGATGTGTGCAAGCATTAAAAGGATTGTTCCAAGGGAAAGTTTGAAGGATTCAATTACTCAGATTGCAAAGGCATTGAATATCATTGTTTACAACAAGCATGAAAAAATGCTCCGAAACCATGAAGCTGATGAACAATCCCTGAAAGAACTGTATAATCTCGAAAGAGATATAACTTACCTGATCGACAACGAATTTGTGCGCAATATGCGTGAAGTCATGGCTCACCTAAGAAAATTATACCGAAAAAAATATAATTTAACGCCTAATGCCTTACAGTCATGAAAGCAAAAAAACAAATGAGTAAGCCGGAATATCCCATGTCAATTGAAACCTTTCAGCACATTGGAGAATTCGATTTGCGACACATAAAGCAACCCGAACCATCCTGTTTTAATGGAAGAGTGACGGTGGTGAAATACCGGGTAACGGTCGAGAAAATCGAGGAACCGACCGAAGTGTATACCGAACGGTTACAGAAACTTTGGGATGAATGCGACAACCATCACAATTGGATGCCTTTGGAGGATAAGGCAAAACAGTTGGGTGTTACATTGGTCGGAAGAGCCGGAAGTCAACGGAAACAATAATAACCATGAGTTTACCAGAGACAAAAATATGTACCAAGTGCGGAAACGACAAGCCGATTGATCAGTTTGGGTTGAAGCAATCTCGTTGTAAGTGTTGCATAAAAGAAGCTGTTAATAAATGGAACGCTAATCATCCGGGTGAAGCAAAAGAAAGAGTCCGTAAGTGGCGTTTAAGTAATCCTGAAAAAGTTAAACAAAGACATCGTAAACAATACAAAGACAATCCAGACAGACTAAAATTATGGAAAGAAAATAATCCCGAAAAAGTTAGGGAAGCAATCCGTTTGTGGTGCGAGAAGAATCGTGACCATCGAAAAAATCAAACAGCCTTATGGCTTAAAGCTAATCTTGATTATGGTAAAAAACAGCAAGCCTTGTGGCGTAAAAGACATCCTGATAAAGCAAAAAAAGAGGCTAAAGATCGCCAAAAGAAAAGAATTGATTCTCTTTGTGATTACTATATTCAAAATGTAATAATACAAAAGTTGGATATTCCACGGAAAGATATTCCGCCCGAAGTAATTGAATTATATCGAATGCAAATCAAACTAAAACGACTAATTAAACAAAATAACTTTAAAGATTACTAAATTTAAACAATTAGAATACCTTAAAATCCAAAAATCATGATGCCAGTTAACACAAAATCTATGTTTGCACTATTGTGTAGTTACATGGAAAAACTTGACAGCGGAGACATAGACGTTGCTCAAGCATCCGCAATGAGTAAATTGATCGGACAAGCTAACAACCTACTACTATACGAACTTAAAAGAGCTATTTTAATGTCAAATCCAACGTTTAGCGATCATCATAGAAGGCTTGAATTGAAAAACTTTGATTCACTGCCCGAATAAGAGCTAACAACATGACCCACCACGAAATAATAGAATTCATCCGTACCATACGGGAATCCTTCGATGGAGCCGAAGTGATTTACAAATTCGGGAGCTGTTACCATTTCTACCTGATACTGAAAACGGTAAACCCGGACGCAAAAGCCTATTCGGACGACAACCATGTGATTACACGAATCTTCGGACGGTTCTACGACATTACCGGAGAAGTGGAGAGGGGCAATCATATTCCCGTGGACTACCATTACAGCCATGAGAAATTGAAAAAACTCAAATTCAAACTAGCCGATCTGATTGACCCTAGACTAAAAGATTCTTACGAAAAACTTAAAACTTAAAATCATGAGCCGAAAACGATATTTTCTCGAAGTGGTAATTGAAGAAGATGATGAGGTTTGGTGCGCCTATCTGCCAACCATAAAAGAAGAAATGGAAGAACGGGGATTGACCGAAGCCAAGGTATTTGAAGCTAAATCTATTAAAAATGATGAGTTCATCTTTTGCGAAGAAGTTTATGAGTGGTCTGAACGTGGAGAATGTGGGAAATGGTGTGATTCTTACGCACCCCGTAACGGTAAGAATGGTTGCTGCCGACACTTGGGTAACGGATATGAGCCAACAGAAAAGTTTAAAATCATAAAACTGAAAAACAATGCAGAACTTAAATAAACACGGGTTAAAAGTCGGCCAATTGGTTCGCCTTGATAATCGTTCCAAAGTAACCATCATAGCCCTGTCTTTTAGTGAGCTATTTGCCACGGTTAGAGGTCATGGCGCACCTGATGAAAGGTTTGATTGGGACGTAATGATCTGTCGGTTAACACCTATTGCGGAGGATGAAACAAATGGATAAACTAAAACCATGCCCCTGCTGTAATGGTGAGGCAATATATAGTGAACATCCACAAAAATGGCATTACGCAATATGTACAAACTGTGGATTACGAACCATGTCATTTCGGTCTGAGGAAGAAGCTGCTAAAGTATGGAATACCCGTACCAATGATGATGAATTAGATAAGGTGAAAAACGAAATTTCACGAATATCATACGAACTCGGTTACAACAAGGCTAATCAGGAATGGATCAACCGGATAGGGAACCGAATTTTTGAATTAAAAAAAGAATTACAACGACTGTTGCCCGGAAAGGATGACAAAACAAATGAATAAATTATCTAAGGCGATCAACAATACACTTGAATTGGCATATAAAGCTGGTTACGACAAAGCTAATCAGGAATGGATTAAACGGATACAGGAATTATCTGAATATTGCCCCGTAGATAGTTTTATGGGAAAATCGGTGGCTGAAATTCAATCAAAACTACTTAAACCAACGGAGGACAAAACAAATGACAATAGAAATGATTTTGATTAATTTAATTAACGAAGTAAAAGACATTGCAATCAGTACAATGCACCTTACCGGGCAGACAGCAGTACAGGATCGTATTTACAGATTGGATGAATTGATTGATGAAGTAAATAAGTTACCCGGAAAGGAAACAAAATAATGAAAGAAAAAGTAAATGGATGGGTAGTTGCTACCTATCATCATGGGTTTACCGGAAGACAATTTATGGTTTCTTCTTCGTTTGCAACAACAAGAAGTAGATCAATACAGAAGTTTATAAACGGTTCTGGAATGAGTTGGAAATATTGGTATCGGAAATTTAATTATCGGTGTTTTAAGGCGATAAGTATCATTACAGTTTTGCCCGGAAAGGAGAATCAAAATGCTAGTTAAAATTATCAAACAGCCCAAATATCCCGAAAGTTGGTATTACGACCGAGTAGGGCAACTATTTGAAGTGGTCGAAGAGGGAGAATTATTTGATAAAACGCCTATCTATATTGTAAAAAAGGGGCGGGTGCTAAATACCTATATTGATAAAACCGATTGCGAACTAATCGAAGGAAAGGAGAAAATGAAATGAGAGCAATAAAATTCAGGGCATGGGATCACTTTAATGATTGCTATTGGTATAGCGACAAATATCCTACGTTAGCGCAGTTTTTTACTGCAATGCAACATCTTATGGATGGAGGTAACGAATTGATATTTGAACAATTTACCGGACTGCACGACAAGAATGGAAAAGAGATTTACGAAGGTGATATTGTTAAGAAATCTTTCCATTCAGAAAATGAAGATATTCCAGATTACGATATTGTTTTTACAGTAGAATATCATGGTTGTGGATTTTGGCTTATTTCAAAAAACATGAGAATAGGCGGATTATCGGACTGTGAGTTAATCGGAAACATTCACGAAAACTCCGAATTACTATGAAACCAAAAACCAAGGAAAAGGAATACTCCCGGAAGGCTAAACGAATGCGGGGACGCATGGACGCTATCGAAGCGAAATACCCGCACATTGACTTTACCAATGCCGAATTGCGCAGAGACATGGCTAATTACGCCAACCTTATGAGAGAGTTGGTCTATGCTACAGTCAATAGGGATTACTGCAAATCTGACGATCCCGACCGGATGTGCGAAACCTGTAACTGCTGGAAACAAATAAGAGCATCAACAATGTGAAGCCATGAGCCTGAAAGAACTACAAGCCGAACTATTGACTGAACATAAAGCAAAATTTGAACAATATGTTCTGATTGCTTACTACGCTCAAAAGGCAGACGATAAAGAAATCTTCGACATGGCAACTAAAAAAGCGGGAGGATTTAAAATGATGATTGATTATATTAAAAGTGACGAAAACCCAATAAATAAACAGCCATGACTGAAAGAGAATTGATTGACATTGGAATAAATATGACCATTTTAGTTGAAGCTGTCATGAATAAAGAACTTGACCCTGAAGAAGTGGCTAATGTGGCAATGAATTTTTGTGTGGATATGCTAAAAAGATACCCCAAAATAAAAGGAATTGTAGAAGAAAAATTCACAGAAAATTGGGATGAACACATTATGTGGATAAAATTTAATCAACAAATGTTATAAAAACAAACAGCCATGAGTAAAACAGATAAGGATATTTATGAAGATTTAGGATTCCCTGAAACACGGTATTCTATCTTAGAGGCCATGAAAGCCGCCCGTGAAGACGAACGGAAAAAAATACGAAATATGATTACTGACCGATTGCAAGTTTTAAAAAATCTTCCTGAAGCAAATACATTCAGAGAAACCGCATATTTAATAGCACTTCAAAACGAAATCAAATGAGCAAAACAAATAATGAAATTTTATCCGAAATTACGCCATACGACCTGATTGGGAGTAAGAATTGCACATATCTACAAAGTTCAGTTATTGAAGCCATTCAAGCCGCCCGTGAGGATGAACGGGAACGGATAAAAGAGATCGTGGAGAGCCGGATGGTAGAATTAGGCCATGATCCATTAGTTAAATCCATGCCTTTCAGAATTAAGGAGCTTAAAAAACTCTTAAAAAAACTCACATGAAAAAAATAACCGGAATAGTTGATTGTATTCAATGCCCGATAGTTAAAGATTGCAAGGTATTCAAAAATGCCCCGCCAAAGGTCAGGTTTTTGCTGAAAACAGGAATTGGCGTTAGTGGTATTTTGAAGGATTGCCCATTGGAAGACGACATGGACAGATGGATACCAATTGGAGATATTCAACTTAGCGACAAACAACCTTATTGGACTTACTGCGAAAACTCAAAACAAGTTGATCTACGCTATTGGAAGCAATCAGAAGATGGGTGGGTAGACAGCATGGGGCGTACAATTATTGGTATCACCACCTATAATGAAACTGAGCATGAAATAAAATGTTACGACTTAAAGGTAACTCATGTGATACCGTATTTAATTCCTTCACCACCTAAACCCGAAAAGCCATGAAAACGCACGAACAAATATTGATTGAAGTAGCAAAAAAATATGGATATGAGAGTTGGCATGGACTTATGTATGATACAAATCATGGTGTAAGATTTATCATTGAAGCCATGCAAGCCTATGCCGATCAGGTAGACCCCGCACCGATCAGCGATGATAGTAAAAGTGGAATGATGCAGATTAATAGAGGTTATTATGCCGGGATGTTACAGCGTATAGCAGACTTGAGTTATACAAGTGATGATGCGTTCCGGGCTGAACTAGAACGGAGATATGGCAAGATTCAACTTCCTGATATACTTGATTCAGTAAGTCACAATATATGGTTTACGGCTATTAGTTGGCTGAAGTCAGAACTACTAAAACCGGAGGACAAAACAAATGGAACTTAACAAAATCAAAATTGGTGACAAGGTAGTTTTCATACCACACCACCTATTGATTGGTGACAAAAATGCGATGGTTCAGGAAAAGAACCTTGGCATAGTTACATCGGTGAATGATCATTTCGCCTTTGTCAGATTTAATAATCAAACAGGTTCGGAAGCGTGCAAGGCCAATGACTTATTCACTTTAGACAACCGACCCGATTTACAGGAACTACTAACCCCCAACTCAATATAAAAAAAATGAAGGATACACTGATTAGCTTTGAAACGGCTAAATTAGCCAAAGAAAAAGGGTTTCAGGAACCCGTATGTGATTACTATAATACGGTTGAGCCTGATAGAATTGTAACTGTCGGAGCATTTAATCATAACTATCCTGCTCATGGTGATGTGACTGTATCTGCTCCTACCCAATCCCTACTACAAAAATGGTTGAGGGAAACTAAAAATTGTAATGTATTGATTTTTGAAAATCCCGACTATCCTGAATATTATGCCTATGTTTCATTTAAACATGGAATTCCTTCTAATCCTCAGAGAACAGGGTACGGGTCTAATTATGAAAATGTTCTCGAAGTAGGTCTATTATTGGCGTTACAAATTTTAAATAAAACAAAATGATGGCATTACAAGAAACTTTAAAACTTACACCATGACAAGATTAGAATTAATTTCATCCCCCGGATACGTGGAGGGAATGTTTGCAGCAGTATTTCTCTCTCCCCCAAGTGAACAAAATAGACGGAAATTGCTTGCCGAAATACTAAAACTACAAAAAGAATTGGTTGAATTTATACAGCCAACAGTACATATACCATTGCTTGATTTTCTCAAATGGTATCGAGAAAATTACGAAGAATGTCCATACGGTATTACTTATGATTTTATTATTAAGGAATACTTAAAAACCGTTCAGCCAGCAGTCAGCCGGGATGAAGATAAAAATGATGTGATAACAAAGTTATGGCAAGATAAATCGGAATCAAACAATAGGATTGATCTCGAAGCCTATAGTTCCGGGTTAGAAGATATGTACGACTATCTCATTTCAATAAAACAACTTAGCCGGAAAGAGGCCGAAGAAATGGCTACAAAGATTTGCGGAACAACTAATATTTATAGCAATGATCCAAATGTATTGCCTAAATACGATGGCGCAATGGCTATGTACGCTTGGCTTCAATCTTGGCAACCCAAAGCAACCGACAAGTGGCAAAAACTTGCTGATGATATTCGCCAATGGTCGGATGCGACATTTGGTAATCAAAGAAATCCCGGTATTGCCTATCATTTGAAAAAGGAGGTCGATGAACTGATTAATGCCATAATTGCCGGGACTATAAGCCAAGATTTACATAACCGTAAAATCTTAATGGAATACGCTGATTGCATGATGTTGTTATTGGATTCAGCAACCCATTCGGAGTTCACGGTAGCGGAAATCTACTCCGCCACGATTGAGAAACTTGAAATTAACAAAAATCGTAAATGGGGAAGCCCTGATGAAAATGGAGTCGTTGAACATATTGAACATTGTGAGGAATGCGGCTACCCCCTTCACTTAGGCCATTGCGTTAATTCGAGTTGCATCATCTTTTCTGCACCATTAGAATAGAACTAAAAAAAACAAAAAAAATGGAAATATTTTTAACCATCCTAATAGCAATCTTAGTCCTGTGCGTGGTTGGCTTTTTCGTTATCGCACTATGTTCAAAACCGTTCCGGGACAGAGAAGAACAAATTTACAGGGATGAATTCAATCGTGTAACAAAAAAAACCAAACAGAACCATGACAACAATCAGAAAGTTTGAAGTCCAAATAAGCCCGTTTTCCGAATCGGAAGTGAGCGTGTATAACAACGTAACCATGAACCACGCAAAACAAAATTTGCATAGCCTGTGGCGCATAAAAAAGCTATTTAAAGTCTACCTGAATAACAGGGAATTCATGACGTTCTCGCACTTCCCGGCTGACAAAATCGAGCTATTGAAAAATATGTTACCCGACCATACAATTAACGCCAAAGATGAATAAGCTGATACCGCTAGGCAATTGCCGTTACAGAACCACGGCAAGAGTTTTTCTCGATGAGAACTTTCTCGAAGAAAGGGAAGTGGAATTCGCCATCACATACAAGGTGAATAAAGGTAATGTCATCGAAAAACTGATAGACGAAAAAGCTCTCAGGGAATTTATAGACGAAAACATTGCCATTGGAGCCACCTACATAGCCGTGAAAATTCGCAGGGACGGTGGAGTGATGCCCGTGCCCCGTATAATAACGATCCATTCACCCAAACCTGACATGATCGACATTGGCGTGGCTACACCGGAGCAAATAGAAAGCGAAAAAAACAAGATTCCCATGCCGGAAGGACTTAGGGATATACTGCTTGCGTTTAATTTAATAAGTGGAAGGAGATGAAAACACTCACAGCCTATCAATGCGAACATTGCAAAAAACTCCTTGTAAGCAAGTCCGGGATGGGCAAGCATGAAAAAAACTGCTATCACAACCCTGCCGTGCAAGCCTGTATTACCTGTCAACACCTGACAGAGCAAGCATTCCTTCGTGGCAGAAAGTTGACCGAAGAAGAATGTAAAATCTTGAGTTATGAAGTGCCGGAAGCCTTACACTTGGTTTCTGGTGATTATTTAGATTACCTTATGCTCAATGATGAATATGTCTATCTGAACGGAGCCGAATATGAACGCTACTGCCCTAAACTTGACGCTAAACTTCCAAAGCTCAGAAATAAGTGCGCATTACACCAAATCAAACAAGATGCAACCGAAAAAATTAGTAGTTGACAGACAATATCCCTATACTCAGGCTTGTAACGATTGTTATGCAGATTGGGGATCAAATACCGGAGAGAATGATCCAATATGCCCTGATTGTGGGAGTAATGACGTTGAATGTTTTCAGCAGATTTATAAGGAAAGTGATTACAAAAAATCACCCTTGCGAGTGTTCTGTCATACGACTTTTCCCACAAAACATCACGGGGGAATACACATTTTGCCACAAATAGACGCTCTTTACACCAACCTTACGTCTGAAATCACGATTGGAATTAACGTGGGATGGCTATTTTGGATCGCTTGTTTTCACCTAACAATTCAAAAACAACTATCATGAGATACGCCCTACGCAACCAAAACAAGATAAGATTATCATTAGGGATTGACTTTTTGAATGCCCTGTTAGCTTCTTTGGAATTACATTTTCAAACACACCCGGAAATTGTTACAGAAGATAGATACGTCAATGAACCCTATCCTGTAATCCATGTGCAAAACGCACAGCCTAATACGGATAGCGTTTTTGAACTTTACGTTATTTCGATCAAATTCGATGTTTACCTACTAGCCTATAAAAGCTGCATGGGTTAAAAATTAACAATTAAAAAATACATTATTATGAGCGCACCTACTTTATCACATTTAAAAAGAGAAAATCAACCCGCTTTTCCTTTTGAGGAAATCTATGAACGTTTCGCAAACCTGCCTTCCGGTTGGATAAACCATAAAGGAATATCCAAACGGGAGTTTATCGCTACAATGGCAATGCAAAAGTTATTAAACGAAGTAATAAGTTTGAATCGTATTCCTTTGAATATGCAGGAAGATCATATAGATGTAGCCGTTAAATTAAGTGTATATGCGGCAGACCGTTTAATTGATGAACTTAACAAAACCGAAAAATGACACACGAAAAACCAAAACAAATTGAAGTTGGCGAATGGCTATACAAAGGCTGTTTCATTCAACTCAGCGTACACCCACAACTTGTCGGCAAATATGTGGTTTTTAAAAACAACGAAGATCAAGACCACGTTGGCAGTTGCTATACTTTCGTGGAAGCGAAAAGACTGTGTAAGGAAAATGAATGTACTGAAAATCACTTGGTTTTTTAATACAGTAATCATGACAAAAGAAGAACATCGTCTACGCCATGTAGAATTACATCAGGCACTAGATGAATTAGTAGCCGATATGATTGGCCGTACAGGAAAATTACCTAGTGAAACTACAATAATGGAATTAGCAACTTGGTCTTATCAACAAACTAAAGAACCAGATCATGACACCGGAACAGAAAAAACAGATAGATGATATGGATTATAAATCTATGTTATCGTTTTGGAGATTCGCAAAAGCAGGACATCCTATGTTTCAGGGTGAAAGAGGTGCTTATTTTGATAAGGTTATGAACGAAAAGCGGGATGCTTTGCCAAGCGGGGAAGCAGCAAGAATTTCAAAATCTGTAGGGTGGGAGGGATAAAACATGAAACCAAAATTCGTTAAAGACGATGAACGATTGGAACCTTACGTTGGCAGACTTCATCTTTACAAAGACTTAACTCCCGAACAACTTTTTGAAATAAACCCCGGCTATTTGTTGTGGTTGAAAAACAATAACCTAACCATCCGATTTTCAGATGGCATACGCAAGAAACTTAATAAATACAGAAAAAATGAAACAAAAAGATTGGTTTAACTTAACATTAGTATTTTCCTTGCTCGCCATTTCACTTGTGCTGATCAGTAAAGTGTTGCTTGCGATTTTTGGCATCCTTGCAATGATTTGCTTTGTTATCTCCATTATCCCTTTTAGTGAAAAACTCCCAAAAGAAAAGCCAAAGCCTGAAGGTAAAGCAATGACCCCGGAAGAGAAGCAAAAAATTGACGACTTGACATACCCGGAAATGGTAACCCTATGGACATCCGCAAGCGAGGAAGAGCGAAACCGTAAGGACGAATATACTCTTTATTTTAGCAAAATCATGAACGAGAAGTGGGAAAAATATTACGATTTAAAATATAATAAAATAAAATTCCAATGAAAACAGCGAAAGAATTTTGGAAAGAGAAGATTGGAGAAAACCCGGAACATGATTCCGCAAAATTTACGGTGGCAATGATGCAGCAATACGCAGATGAGGTAGTGAATGACTTGAATACGTCTGATGTTGCTCCCGGTAGCTATACATTGGAAGATTTGAAAAGAGCATACACGGCAGGTTTTTCAAAACATTGTGAATTGATAAATGAAAATATGTACGATGCACATTGGGCGTGGGCTAATAAAGGTTTTGAGAAATGGGTTGAAAATGGATTTGCTGCTAACAATGCAGTTTCAAAAGAAATATTCTCTCAGAAGGTGAAATCAATTGCAGAAACCTATCATGATAGGGTATGTATGAGTATGCTCACTATGGAGAACCAAGTTTGTAAATGTTGTGGAAGTGTGGTTCGTGTTACAACTTCAATCGAACATGACAGCCAAGATCATTCAAAAGATTTATCGGTGTGTACTAATTGTTACGAACACATAGTAAATTATTGGAAAATGAACAGACCCGGTAAAATAGCACCGATATAGTACACAAAAACACAAATAAAAAACAATTAAATTTTGCTAAAATGAAAAAAGAAATTATTTATCAGATTATTTATGACGATGACGCAGTTGCAACGGTTCAGCAAATAGAATCGTATGTATTTAATAATCCTGTAACTAGCGAAAAACTTCGGTTAATCAATAACGAAGGTTATGCAAATGTTTTTACTGATTCAGAGCTTAACGACTCAGATTATTACTTAACTGAAATAGAAGCAATTAATTTTATTGATAACGAGAAAATAACAGAGGATGAGTTTTTAAAAGTATGTGTTGATTTTATTGCACAATGCCAAAAAGTTCAAAGACACAATCCATTTATAGCAATAGGAGAACAGTCAGTACGGGACAAAAATCAAAGATTTATCATTAAAATAACAGACCCTATATATAATTACTTTGCTGAAATGAATTTACAAACAGGAAATTATTTGAACGAGTTGGAAAAAAAACTGATTATTGAAATGGAGAAGGAGAGTAACCAATGAAGGGAATAATGTTCGCCAAGCCTATGTTTCAGGCAGTTGTCGATGGTTCTAAAACGCAGACCCGCAGGATTATCAAACACCCGAACTATGATTTTTTAGGAAGTCCACAACCTGAAATAGCCGCAGATGGTGTTTCAGCTATCTTTTGGGAGAGTAGTGTCGCCTGCATTGTTCATCCCCGATATTATCCCGGTGAAACCGTCTACCTGAAGGAACCTTACTCCGTAAATACGGATTGCGATGTGTTTTATCAGTACGACCCTAGGATGGATCAGTTTGCTGTAAAATGGAAAAGCAAAATGTTTATGCCGGAGCTTTACGCCCGTCACTTCATCAAAATAACCAATGTCCGGGTAGAAAGGCTTATGGATATTACCGAAGAAGATGCAAGGAGAGAGGGTTGTAAAATTTTTGGGATTACTCTTTACAACGAAAGCGGTGTTGCAGTACAAACCGTCATCCGTGGTAATGCGAGAAAGGATTTTGAAAACCTTTGGAATTCAATCAACGTGAAATGGAACCGGAAGCATGACGACTATAAAGGTTATCTGTTTGCCGATAATCCTTGGATTTTCGTTTACTCGTTTGAATTAATTAATAAAAAATCATAAAAACATGAAACACAGAGAAGAAGAAGTTATGGAACCAAAAGAAAAAGAACGTAACATCAAACTAATGAATAAGTTCAATGAGCTATTCAAAGCCGGGGACAAAATAAAATACCGTTTGTCTCCGATTACACCCTACCATGAACGCACGATAACATACAAGGCGTTCATCATCCCTAGCGGTCACGCAGTAACCTACTTTAACGAAGTATCCGGCAACCATTCCATTGAGCCGATATTCGTGAAATACCCGGCTGATTTCATATTAGATCAGGTAGAACAAACAATCCCGCCACGACCTGTAACGATGAACCTAGCGCAAGCGATATTGATCGTACTGAAAGATTGGTACAGGAAAGACGGGGCTATATTCCTTGATTATGACGCATTGATCATTTTGGTATCGGCATTGTTGGAATACCCGGTAACAGAGAAGGATGTAAGAAAGACTTTATCCTGTCTGCATACTAGCGGGGATGTCATTTTACGACCGATCAAAGATGCGCTGACCGGGCAAATGAGGGGAAGCGGATTTTTTTACAACGACAAAAAAGAATAGCCATGAAAACACTAGTGATTATCAATCTTGTATGCAATATCCTGATCATTGCATGGCTGATTTCAAAAGCTAATCGGTTCTATATTGAAGTGAATAAAACCTGCTGGATGAAGAAAGTAACATCTATTTCCCTGATGTATGTTTACCAAAAAGATAGGTATGGTAATAGACAAACTGCCAAACCAATAATTACCCTTCGTTTGCGGAATTGGTATAAATGGCAAGAATGGGATTCTGAGTGCTTCCACAACGGGACATACACAGCTAAATTGAATAAAAAACGTGAACCGTCCACCACCAAAGGCAAATAAATACAAACTATGGTAATTACAGCAACATTCACAGGGGAAAACTCTTTAGGCTACGAAACCGGAAGGGAGTATAAGCTAAAAGTGGCAGATTTTGGTGGCATGACAATCAGAAGAATTGATGATACCGGGATAACTGCTTATCAATCGTTGTCGGCATTTCTAAGAAAATGGACAAATATTCAATCATCTGCAACCACTTGCCTAGAAACTCGAAAATAAATTAGTAAATACTTAACCATTCCTTTGGAAGTATCAAAAACTTACCTATCTTTACCCGAACTTTAAAATTTATAGATGACAAAAGAAGTGAAAACCAAAAAAGTAACGGTCACAATGACTGCTTCTCAGCAAGAACAAGCTAGGGAAATATCCAAAGACCTTATAGGCAAGGAAAACGTTTCTGGTCTATTTGTCTATTGGATAAACAAGTACAACAAGGAAAAGGAGGGTGCAAAATGAGCGCAATAAAACCATTCGAGATTACGGGAGTGCTTGTTTCCGTAGGGGACGAGCAACAGAAAACGGATCGTTTTAAAATCCGGGAATTTGTCATTGATGCCGGGGATGAAAAATATCCAAACAACCTGATTTTTCAACTGAACAATGACAACACGGGCTGCATTAATCCGTATGGAGTTGGGGAACGGTTGGTCGTTTCATTCTATTTGCGTGGATGGGCGAAAGGGTGCAACCTGATATGTGCAAGCATTCAGGCCTCAGAATCAGCCGAACGGAATTACAAGCCCCGGAAAGAAAAAGAGCCTGAATTGCCACTACCGAACGAACCGCATTATCTCAATGAAGTGATCCCGACCGGACGCAAACGGGAAAACCAACCTGCGAAAGACAACGAAGAAGAGGTAAGCGATCTCCCGTTTTAGGTAACTGATTGACAATCAATAACAAACGAACCATTATGTATAAAGAAGAAGAAAATATTAGCCCCACGCCAAGCGAACCGCCTACATCGCATTTCGGTGTAGAACAGTTTAATATCATCTACAGCTCTGATGGCGGGATTAACAATTGGCTTCAAAGATACCCCAAAGTCAAGCCTATAAGCATTGCCTGTGACGACAAGGGACACCTGTTTTTGCTTTACGAAACGATCTAAAATCAAAAGCTATGTTTCTTGACGACAAACTTTACGAATGCGTGATACACACAAAAATCGACTCACCTGACGACTTTGTAAATCTGATTAACGCCCTATATAAAATGTGCGAAGATCACTTTAAACCTGAATTGCTTGCTCATAAGCCTGATAATTACAGGGAAGCAAGGGTAGTGATTGATCGGGTTTTCAAGTCATGGGATTTGATGGTGGCACGATTAAAAAAAGATGGTTATTTTCTGTTTGATATGCTCGAAAAGTATGCGTACAGGAATGAATATTTGGACAACAAGGAACTAAAAGCTATTTATGAAAAAGGTAAATAACTTTAAAACAAAACATCATGGAAATCATTTTTGACGGAATCCCCTACGAAGCTAGGCTAGCGAGAGATACTATCATAACGTTTAATGATCAGCTTTTAACTTTCAATGGAGAAGTCTATGCGGTTGCAAAAAAAACCAAAGAACTGACATTAGATGACTGTGTGCGAGGGAATTATTATTTCTGTTGTACAACAGGCGAAATAACGGGAAGCCATACGGTTAACAATGTTGTCTACACAAAATATCCCACCGAAGCAATTGCCTACAAAGACCTTCTGTACGGTCTGCTTTGTTCCGTGGCACTCAAGCTGAATGGCGATTGGAACCCGGATTGGAATAGCACGGGTGCAAAATTCAAAATCTGCAAAGACTTAGGCGAAATTTGCATCAGGTCAGCCCATCGGGAAAATGACGGGAGCGTAGTTTTTAAAACTGAGCAACTTGCCAAACAAGCAATTGACATCTTTGCCAAGAGCAAATTCAACCTTAAAAAACTCTTTGAGTAAAAAAAACAACGAAAATGAAAACAAACAACGAAAATGCGACAAAGGAATGTACTATATGCCATGTTGTAAAACCTATATCAACTGGATTTAGTTTGAGCAACGGCTATAGAAGATCAGTATGTAAGACTTGTCATGATAAGCAAAAATCACGTAAAAGACACGCAATAATGCGTGGAGAAGAATACACCCCTGCAAGCGAACAAAAAGAAAGGGAATGTAGGGATTGCCATTTAGTTAAGCCATTGACAGAATATTATTATCAAACTGGTCAAAGATGTAAGGTTTGTGTTGGTATAGCGAATGCGGAAAAAAGCAAAAAACTTAAATTTTCACAAACAAAAACATTGGAAATGGAAGTAAAAAACTTAGTCAAACGGAATGAAGCCGGACAGCTTGTAACGACTTCCAAGATTATAGCAAAGAAATTTAAACGACAACATTATGACATCATGCCTATTATCCGGGCATTGGATTGTGGGCATGAGGTGTGGGACAAATGTTTTACCATCAAAGAAAACGTTATAACTTGGGGTGACCGCCCCCGACATGAAAAATATGCGGAAATAACCCAAAAAGGATTTGGGTTACTATCCAATAAAATTACTGTGGGGGGGGTGAGCCATGATACATCTGAAAAGGTACGGGAAGAATTTATCGTAGCTTTTGCCGAAGAAAGTACCGAAAACACCGTTGAAGTGACGGATTTACCGGAAATGAGGTTTGATATGTTTGAAATGCCTGAACCGGAAATAAGCGTTGAGCCTGAAATAACGGTTGAACCCGAAATTGAGGTTGAACTATTTCATGTAGCCGAATTATACAGGTTCGACCCAATCATAACCTTCAACAATGCGCCCCTGATGAGGGGGATAAAAGATTTCTATACACAGGCCATTGAGAAGCATATCATCAATAGAGAACTAGTAATTGACATTTCAATATGGGTTTGTGACCCTTTGATGAGAATCTTATATGCGAAAGTGTTAGAGCGTTTTTTTATCAAGGTAGATAAATTCCATTACCTTCTGTTTGACAAAATGGTGACCTTGGAGTGGTTTATCATTATCTGCAAGGAAGAAATAGCCAAATTGAATGTATTGATCGAACAGGCCAAGCGAAGGGAAGCAGAACGGTTATGGGAAATAGCCGAAGCCAAGCGGAAGGAAGAAGAGGAAGCCGAACGGTTAAGACTGATAGCCGAAGTTGAAGCCAAGCGGAAGGAAGAAGAAGAAAAGGCTGAAATTAAGCGGTTGGAAAAGGAACGGGCGGAAGAGGAAGCACGGGAATTGAAAAAGATCAAAGATCAATTGGAAGAAGCCGACAAGATACAGGAAGCACAGGAAATTCAGAAAGCTAAAGAGCAATTGGAAAAAATCGTTAGGGAGAAGGCGAGAGAAGAAGCATCCAAGGTATCGCCAACAGAGCAGATTAAGGCCATTTGGAATCGTAACGGATTAACTAGCATGGAAGTAGGCGCAAGCCCGTTATTAAATAAAAAGGTGGTGGAAAAACCTGTGGAACAAGAACAAGAATATATGGAATTACAAAATTCCGTGTGGGAAGAAATTCTACAAAAAATTAAAAACTACGAAAACGATGACTTCCCCGATTACACTAAAGAAGACATTGTTAAAATATGGTGTGATTTAGATGCGACAGAAGGCGCACGTGGTACTACGATGATCGGAGCTGCTAAACGTTTATTTATAGAGGTGGTAAAACAGATGATAAATAAACCTTTATTTTATGGCTGTTTGGATGAGATGGCGCAAACAATTGAGGAATTACGAATAAGAGCCTATAATCATAATTTAGAAACTAGAATAGACGATCCAACATATATTCTAAAAGTGAGACAATGGTTATTTGAAAACATAAAAGAATTTCTTTTAATACCAAAGGAAAACGCAATAACAAAAGCAAATATTGAAGCAAGGGTCAAATATCAGCAACTCGATCCCGTAGTTCCCGTAACCGAAATAAAAACAGAGGGAAAGCCAATATTCGATGACTCCCATATAGTCGGCTTATTGGAAGCTATTTTTAAAGCACAATCAGAAAACAATGCCACACAACTAGCGTTGGTTGCTCTAGTTGCGGAATTGCGTGATGTTAAAAAACATGAATCCGGTGAATTAAACAAAATCTACCGACAGTTGATTAATGTCGAGAATTCCATAAATCGGAACAATAATGGCTGAATAGAAAAACCAAGCGTCATGGCACGAAAGATCAATAACAAGACGGAATTAATGCAGGTTTTTGAAGAAAAACGAATGCAAACCGATAATCAGGAATTGATTGATTTTATTGATGACATATCCATTCGGTTTTTTCCAAAAGCGAGCAACAGGGACTTAACTCCGGCTGAAACTGAAGCTCATTTTTATAACAAAATGAGGAACGTGTATTCGGAATTTTCATTCAGGGTACTTAAATGCGCACCCGATTTTACAGGCATGGAACCCAAAGCGTTAAAGGACATTATAAACTTTCTAAGGTTATCAGCAGAAGCACAAAACAAAAGCCGTGGTATATATAACGAGCCATTCCAAGTAGATGCGCAGGTTATAGGGTTTTGGAAAGTCATGCTGAGTGAGCAATTTTGGACTAGCATACCCGAATTTTACCGCAAGCAAGTATATTTGCGTCAGATGCGACCGTACATCAAAAACTACATCCAGATTATGTATGAGCAAATGCGCAACAGCGAGACCGCAAAAGAGCTTAAAAAACAAAAAGATCAAAACGATTTTGCCGAACTATTAAAACTACGTGGATTATGAGCAAAACAAACTCTCTTGCCACGATTGGAACACTTTTGCGAGTAGGCGACCCGAAAACAAAAACAACAGTTGAGGGACAAATCGGAATCCTGATCTTTAAGCTCATGGATCAACTGAAGGTTAAGGATAGCCTGAATGGGAGTGATGTTCTCGAAGCCGTGGACTATATTGTAACGGATTTTAAAAATTTAACCATTGAGGATATAGGACTTGCCTTCAGGATGATCGTGAATCACGGGTATGGAGATATAGAGTATAGCTTTTATAACCGATTTTCCATTGATTATATTTGCAGAATGTTACGGGAATACCAAAAATTTAAACAGACCCGTAATATGGAAAAGCCACCGTTAGCTATTCTCCCGAACCAAAAAGCCCTTGTAATCTCCCCTGAAACAAGCCGGAAAAACCTTATATTCATAGCCGAACAAACATACGCAGACCTTGTAAACCATAACCAATTCTTTTTGCTTAACCCAAATGTCGAAGGGGTGTTCGACCTGATGCAGAAAGCCGGACTTGCCAATGAATTTGAAATGGACTCCAAAATGTACCTGAAAAGAGCTGAACTGCAAGCCTTACAGGAAAAACTTGAGCCGACAGGTAAAAAACAAACGATCAGAACCAATACAATTAGCAAAATAGACGCAATGATGCTTGGGATTACCTTTAACATCAAGGAAATTGAAGTGGAAGAAAACGTGCTGATAATCGCAAAGAAGCTGTATATCCATGACAAATTCATCCATTGGAAAAACAACAAGCGGGAAAGGATTTTCCAATGAGAACGCCACTATCCATACAGAAACTAACAAGGATATTCGATCTTCAGGACGGGTACTACCTGATCTACCTAAGATTGTTCAACCAAAGCGTTATCCCTGCCAAATTAATGGATACCATCATTATCAATGGTGTTGACCTGTGCCGGATAACGGATGCCGAAGATTTAGAAGCGTTCTTAAATGGCATTAAAGCCAAAATAATTGATAAGAACCACGAAGTTGTCCCTATTCAGAACCTAGTGGATACATTCATCACGGAAGAGTCTTTTTTGCGTGAGATTATTAAAATAACGGGCGTTGACCCGGTTGTACTGAAAAATATGCCTGAATACAGAAAACGAGCATACGTCTTAACCCGGCAACTGCATTGTATGGTACGGGCACAGGTCTTTAACATGATTTTGGCTGAAGCGGGTGAAGTGTACGGAAAGGATCATGCGACCGTTTTGCACGGTATCAAAGTGGTTAACAACCTACGGGAAACAAACGCTGAATTCAGGGGGAAAACCGAACGGCTGATGTTTATGGTCAAATTTTACCAAGGCAGAAAAATTAATAATGGAAACTAACAACGAAATGATCACAAGAGAGCAGTATTTGGAAGCGTTGGAATTGATCGACAATTACCACCGCCAAGTAGACAAGCAGCAAACAGAACAAGAAGTTGTCGAAACCCAAATTGAACCAAAAGTTGAAAAAACCACAATCGAAGAGTGGGTAAAACGGAATCTTGGTGTAATATCCGCAAGGCTGAAAAATAGTTTGTTGCAAGAATATTGTGACAACAGAGAATGTAACTTGCCACCAATCTATATTGAAGATATTGACAAGAATAAATTTCTGAGCTTCCGCAACTTAGGAGTAAAAACTTGGATTGAGTTTAGCGAATTGAGAAAAATAGAAACCTTACTAAATATTTAATCATGCAAAAAGAAACAAAATTAACCAAGCTGTTCATCGGCATGGCTATTACAGCCCTTACCGTGCTATTCATGATGTTCTTTGTAATTATAGTTGCCAATGCTACTGCGACAAAGAGCGAAATGCAAACATGGCTCATGGGCACTATTCCGACCATTGGCATATTCCTGCTGATTGCCCTAGTTGCAACCCTTGTAACCGGGATTATTTACCTAATTCAAAATATTTCAAAATTCAAAATCAAACTGTCATGGAAACGATTGAATTAACCGCAAAAGACTTTTTTGCAGTCAAAGGTCTCGAATGCGAACAATGCTATTTCCACCATTTAAAATGCTTGCAGGGCGAATGCAAGCTAGTGGATGAACTGCATGAGATTTACGGAATTTGCACGCAATACGATCATGTTTATAAACTAAAAATAACGTAACAATGGAAACAACAGATTTTGTAAAAGTGGAAGCACGTTCCTGTAAAGGATGCTATTTCGATGGTATTCAATGCCATACAGCATTTTTGCCGGAAATGATCTATGCACTAGATAAGATTCACGGCAACTGTGTTGGCAATCCACGGCACATCTATCAACTTGCGATAGAAGAAGTTGAAACCGAAAAAATGGAGGAAGTATCCTATGCCAACAACTGACTTTGTAAAAGTAATTGCGCCTTCCTGCCAAGGATGCAACTTCGATGGAAACCTATGCCGGGAAGCACCATTGGCCGACTTGATCAAGCAATTGGATGAGGTTCACGGGAATTGCTGTGGCCGGATACCGCACATCTATGTTCTGACCGAAGATTTTGAAGCTGCAACCAAAGCCGTGTTAAAGAGAGAAGTTGACAGGCTTGCAAAAATCGAAGCCGAACGCCTAGCCAAAATAGAAGAGAAACGGTTGGAAAAAGCGGAAGCGGAAGCCAAAAAGCAAGCGAACATCGAAAAGAGAGCGAAATCAAAAGTCGTTCTTATTCCTGAAAAAGTTGAAGAAAATGATCCTGAGAGAGCCTTTTAGCGAATACTTCGCACGGGGACGATTTATGTCACCGTCAAACTACAAAAGTGCTAAAACAGCTTCAGAGGTATGGTATAAAATCCAAAACCCTGAAAGTGCAAGCAACCCTGTATTTGTATTCGGCCATGCCGTACATACGCTGATGCTTGAACCTGAATTGTTTGATGTTCTTCTAGTGGTTGACGAAAAGGAAAACTACCCCGTGCAGGAATTCAATAAGGACGGATCGGTCTGCATGAGATCGGTTAAAAACCAAACTTATCGCATACGGCTTGAAATGGATTGTCAGATGAAAGGGAAGGAATTGCTAATGGAGCAACAGTGGCAACAGATAAAAGAGATGCTCGAAGCGTATCCTAAATTCAATCCGGTAATTTCCAAAACATTGCTTGACCCGGACGGTGCGATGATCGAAATGTCATTCTATGGCAAGGTGATATTTTCCGATGAAGGGATATTCGAGGGCTTCGGTGACATACCTGATCTTGATTATAAGCCTGCGAAGAATGAAATGCTTGTCAAAACACGACCGGACTACCTGAGACCGGATGCCTACTATCTCGACATCAAAACGTGCGAAAGTGCCTATCCTAAATTCTTTGCCAATGACTGCCTGAATTATGGGTACGACATACAGGCAGCGTTCATCATGGATTTTTGCAACTTCATGCTTAACGCTACCGTGGATACCTTTATCTTCCTTGCAATGGAAAAAAGCAAGCCCTATCAGTCCGTACCGATGTTTGTGCCTAACTCAATGATCACTACCGGGAGAGCCAAATATCAGACAAGGCTTGAAAAACTATTTAAGACAATGAACAATGGATACCTAGTGTATGCCGACAAGCCGGATGACGTTTTTGTAACCATCCCGTTCCCGAAATATGCAACATTGAATGAGGATTCAGTAATCAATTGGTGAAAATTTAAAAGTAAGAACGAAATGAAAAAACAAATCGGATTATTAATCATTCAATGGATTGCAGTAGCTGGAACAAATATTACTTTTTTGTGGGGCATAATTGAATATATTCTCTGTCGGCATGAAGAAAAAGAATTTAATTGGTGGAGTGTTTGGAGTTTCATTATTTGCGTTATTGTGGCTTTGTTATGCGCTGTTTACTTTACTCGAATTAGTAGAAAAACTTAAAACAACATGGAAGAAAAAGTATTTACAAAAATCATGGTTGAAATCAAAGGTGGCGTGATGGTTAACATTACCGACTTGCCAAAAGATCAATACGAGCGTTTTTTGGAAATGATGCACGACCTGAGAATCATCTATATTGCCTTGCAATCTGACAGCCGTAACCAAACAAAAAAAAGAATAAAGCCATGAAAATAAGTGAAATCCCAAAAAACGTAAAATGCAATTGCGGTCACACCGTTAAAGATCATTGGCATGGTGGATGGTGTCATAGTTCGGGACACCCAAAAGCCGGACAATGCGGATGCACTTGGTTTTACCCGAATGATAAGTGGATCAAAAAACAAGAAAAATTAGTAGAAAAATAAAACAACATGAAACAAAAATGGACATGAAACAAGTGAATAGCATGGGGATGCTATTAGACAGATGGACGCACCAAAGTTGTGTTGCGGAAATTGGAACGGGGAAGGATTGGGCAACGATCTACAGCATTCAGTCAAAGGAACCGGGTAAGGGGCACGCAACTGAGCTTATGCTAGCGATGAAAAAACATTATGAAGCAGAGGGGAAACGATTTGGCTCTTCCGTGGCTTTGAATAGTAGAATGAGGACTCTGTTACAAAAACTCGAAATTATTGAATACAAGGACGAATAATTTTTAAATTTATCTCATGAAATTAGATTATTTTACTAGCACAGTAGATGGTGCTGAAGGGTTTGAACGGATGCACAACGAAATGCCCGATGACGATAATTTTGATCCCGGCTATGACGTTGAAGAGCGTGAAGAAAACCCGGATGACGAAGATAAAGACGATTGCAATTGTTCTGATCCCGGTTGCCCGTGCCGTGGAGTGAAACATGGGTCTGTTTAGCGTAAACGTTAAATGTATGTATTTTAATTCAAAAATTTATGAAAATAGTAATTAAACATATTGTAGGATTGTTAACAGCATTAATAATAATGTTATGTTTTATTCTTGGTTGCAGTGCATTATCAGTAGATTATAACGAATTCAAATTTTTAGCCGGATGGGTTTCTTGTATGGGATATAATATCGCAATAAAAATTTGTGAAAATATGGATTCTTAGCATTTCGCCTATCCTGCTAAATGTGAAATAACACGAAAGTTTTACTAAAAAAGTGCAAAAATTATGGGATTTCAATCAGGTCGTAGCGGTGGGGTGGGTACTGGCAGAATACCACTTAATCCACAAGGATGTAAAAAAGTCACAAGGATGATGGTGTTGGATGCTGCTAAAAAAATAGGAAAAAAATTAAGCAGGGATGGGCAAGGTATGTGGTTTTATAAAAAGAATGGAGAATGGTGGAATTTAGGACAAACAAATTTTTTAGCTTGGCATAGGTTGAATAATTGGTGGGAATAATTTACAAAAAAAGTGCAAAAATACTTTGCATTAATAAAAACAATCACTATTTTTAAGGCTTCAAATACGTTAAACAAACAACAAAAAAAACATCATGGAAGAACAATCTTACAAACTGATCGGACTTCAGGTAGATGGTATGAGAAAGCTCAGAGCCATTAATATGAAGTTCGCAGACAACGGGCTAATTCAGATAATTGGCCTCAACAGGCAGGGGAAAACCACTATTCTCGAATCCCTTGCGGTATTGATCGGTGGGAAGAAGTACCTGAAAGACGGGGCAATCAACCCCGAAGCCGACCGGATGACATTGATCGGTCAGGTGGGTGAATATGAAATTTATAGGGAATACTATCATGACAAAGACCCTGTTTTGAAAGTAACCGGACACGGAGGAAAGATATTGCAAGGTAGGGTATCCGACTTCCTTTTGAGTTTAATAAACGATTTGTCATTTTCTCCATTCCCCTTCATAAACTTAAAAGCATACGAGAAACTTCGCTTCTTAATGAAGCTCTACGGAATAGATTTTTCCAAGCAGGATAGTCAATTGAAAATCTTGGAAGACGACCGCTTGTATACCGGACGGAAAATTAAGGATTTCGGTACGCTGATTGAGCCGGAGCGTGTTACCCCTATTAATATGGATAACCTGTTGGCAAGGCGCAAAGAGTTAACCGACAAAAATGATGTTCTAAAAACCGGATGGGACGTTGAACGTGCCGGGAAAAAGAAAGAGATTGACTTGTATAATGAAGTCATGCGTTCCCGGTCAGCCTTAATCAGCCGTTTAAAGGCGACCGCAGAGAACATTCAGGAACGGGCGAGCCTGTTGAGTAATACCGATCCGATCAGTAGTCTGCATAATAAAGACATTGGTTTGCAAGTATCCGCATTAAAAGCCTTGCATTTAGCAATATTAAGCACAATAGAACAATTGCCACAGGTTGAGCCTGAAAAGGTTCTTGACCTGTTTGCCGTGCCGGAACCCGAATATCACTCATTGGTTGCAATTGATGAAGAAATACAGCAATCAGAAGCCAATAACCTGAAAGCCCGCATCTATCAAACATATTTGAACAGGCTGACAGAGAAAACGCAATTAACCGCAGAGTATAAGGGATTGGACGATCAGATTAATGCCTTGCGTGACGAAAAACTTGCTATTCTCGCTAAAGTGGATACGAAGGTAGAGGGATTAACTATCGGGCTTGAGAACGTCTATTATCAAGGAATTGATTCAGATAATCTTTCTGATGCAGAGAACATGACGCTATCATTGAAACTTTGCAGCGCAATGTCCCCGGCACTAAGAGCTGTATTCATTGACCGTGGAGAATCCATTGACGAAGATTCACGGGTGGCCTTGGATACGTGGGCGAAGGAAAATGACATTCAACTGATCATGTCGGTTGTAGATGACATCCCGGAAGAAAAAGAGGAAGGTTGTTTCTATATCGTGGAGGGACAACTTGTTTAATTTAACTTAGAAATCCACCGTCTTTGGCGGTGGTTATGTACTGATTTTGCTTTGCATAAAGAATTTTTAACCATAATGTTTGTTTTTGTTAAATATCACTTGTATCTTTGAACTATGCTACGGGCTAACAAATATCGGTTGTATCCAAATGATTCCCAAAAAGAGTTATTAGCCAAGCATTTCGGCTGTGTCAGGTTCATATTCAACCTAGCCTTGGCAAAGAAAACTGAATCGTATTCCACTAAAGGAATAAGCCTTTCAAGATACGATTTACAGGCACAGTTGAAAGATTTGAAGGTTGAGCATGATTGGTTAAAGGAAGTCAATAGCCAATCCCTACAGTTTGCATTGCTTAATTTGGATAGTGCATACAGTAACTTTTTCAAGGGCAAGGCTAAATTTCCAAACTTCAAAAAGAAATCCAATAGGCAATCTTTCCATTGCCCACAGAGCGTAACCATTGAAGATAATCGTTTGCATATTCCAAAATTCAAAGGCGGGATCGAAATGATATTCCACCGCCCGTTAAGCGGAGCAATACGGAGTGCAACGATCAGCAAAACTCCGACAAACAAGTATTTCGTCTCCATATTGACTGAAACAGGCATTGATATACCGGATAAGATACCCGTGGATAGCAAAACAGCCGTAGGTATTGATTTAGGGTTAAAAACCTTTGCCGTGTTATCGGACGGTACTGAATTTGATAACCCAAAGCACTTGCGCAATTCCCTGAAAAGATTGAAGGTGTTACAGCGCAGGGCTGCACGTAAGCCCAAGGGAAGCAATAACCGCAGAGAAGCAAATAAACAAATAGCCAAATTATATGAAAAAGTAAACAACCAAAGAAAGGACTTTTTGCATAAGGTAACGGATGTGATAACCAAGCAATACGATACCGTTTGCATCGAAGATTTAAACATTAAAGGCTTGACAGCTAGGTGTAAGCCCGTGCAGGACGAAACAGGCCGATTCCTACCCAATGGGCAGTCTAGTAAGTCCGGTTTGAACCGGAATATTACTGATGCAGGGTGGGGAATGTTTGTGGGATTCCTGAAATACAAATCGGAATGGAGGGGTAAGAACGTGCTTGAAATAGGACGTTTCGACCCAAGCAGCAAAATGCACAATAAATGCGGGTACATCAATAAG
>Ga0172379_10002442_pt1 | contig 32792 bp, 27 predicted proteins | sample GrowelOW334metaG_FD_119756 | JGI IMG/M metagenome (GOLD analysis project Ga0172379, IMG submission 119756) | Groundwater microbial communities from an aquifer near a municipal landfill in Southern Ontario, Canada - Groundwater well OW334 metaG | ecosystem: Environmental > Aquatic > Deep...
CAAACCGGATTATGCAGTGTGCGTAGACATTACTACCAAGGCGGCCCTGAAAGAAATGGTGCTTCCGGGATTGGTTGCGGTTTTTGTTCCGATTTTTGTTGGAGTAACGATGAAAGCTGAAGCGGAGGCGGGGTTAATAATGGTGGGGACTATCGCTGGTATTCTTCTAGCCACCGTTATGAACAACGCAGGCGGTGCTTGGGATAATGCTAAAAAATATATTGAAATGGGTAATCTCGGAGGCAAGGGGGGCGAGGCGCACAAAGCTGCTGTCACTGGAGATACCGTAGGGGATCCGTTCAAAGATACCGTCGGTCCGTCGCTGCACGTTTTGGTGAAGTTGCTCGGAACTCTTTCTCTGGCGTTGGTAGCTTTGTTTATGTAGGTAAATAAAAAAAGAAGTAGTTTTAGGGCTTAAGTAAATAAAAAGGCGAATATTAAAAATTTTTCAGGTTGAAACAAAAAAAGAAGTAGTTTTTGGGTACGAATTTTTTAAGCTTAAAAAATTCTGAAGTTCTCGCACCGTCGTGCTCGAAACCCCCTAAAACTACTTCTTTTTTTTATAACTATTCTTCTAGAACTTCTACTTTTTCCCCGTCTGTGGAGGCGGCTACTTTGCCCGCTTGCGCAGGGAGGCCGTCGCCCTTGATGTCGATTCTCCATCCAGTAAGCTTCGCGGCAAGGCGTACATTTTGTCCGCCCTTGCCGATGGCGAGAGAAAGCTGGTCATTGGCCACTTCCACTGTCGTTTTATGTTCTTTCTCGTCGATGCCTATGGAAATAACTTTCGCGGGAGAGAGAGCGTTGGTAACAAATATTTTGGGGTCCTCGGACCAGGGGATAATGTCAATTTTTTCTCCAGAAAGTTCGTTGGTGATAGTATTTACGCGAGTGCCTTTTTGTCCGACACAAGAACCGACAGCGTCGATGTGTTCGTCGTTGGAATAGACTGCAATTTTAGAACGCGCGCCTGCTTCTCGGGCGACGGATTTTATTTCTACCACCCCATTTTCTATTTCTGGTGCTTCTGCGGCGAAAAGCTTTTCAATAAATTTTGGATGTGCGCGAGAAAGGCGCAAATTGATTCCCCTTGGTGAATCTTCTACGCTGTAGAGATATGCGCGGATTCTTCTTCCGCGTTCCCAGTATTCTCCCGGGATTTGTTCTTCGACTGGTAAAATTCCGGTCGCTCTATTAAAATCAACATAAACATTTCCGCGTTCTACTTTTTGCACAATGCCGGAGATTACTTCTCCTTCCTTCGTGCCGTATTCATCAATGATAGAAGTGCGTTCCGCTTCACGGATTTTTTGAATGATAACTTGTTTGGCTGTTTGGGCAGCGATTCGGCCGTAGTCATCTTTGGCCTCTAACGGAAAAACAATTTCATCGTTTAGTTCCACCCCTTTTTTTATTTTTTTCGCGTCTTCAAGAAGGATGTGGTGTTCGGCGTTAAAGTGCACTCGTTCATCGTCTGGATTTTTTACGGAATATTCTATTTCATGTTTTTTATGATCTTTTTCTTTTATTTCCTCTTCGTCCAAAATTGCGATACTTTCATCAACGACAATTTTTATCTGAGAAAAATCTGTTTTCCCAGTTTCCATATCGAATTTCGCTCGGATGATTTGTCCTTTTTTGCCGTAGTCTTTTTTGTAAGCCGCTGCCATTGCTTGTTCGATGGCTTCGAGTATTTTTTCTTTTGGTATTTTTCTTTCTTCTTCTAACTGTTCAGGGCCGATTTGAATGTTTTTATGTCTAACATGTGATTTTGCAAATCACGTCGCGCAAGTCAATTTAGCGAGACGTTATTTTATTAAGTTTTTAAAATAAAAAGCCCTGTTCTGACAGGACTCATATAGGGGGAGCATAACACAATCCACAGTTTAATGCAACGTTATTTATTTTTATAGTATAATTAACCCATGAAAAACTTTCTTCAATCTAAGTTTGTTTTGTTTTTTGCTTTATCAATAATTATTATCACTGGTTTTTCTTTTAATCCTACAAAAGTGAGCGCTTTGTGTTATGGGGGAGATCCCATAACTGGATTTGGGGCGGATGCTACTGGTGGACAAGTGTCATCAGTTTTTGCATCAACTTCCGGGATGACAACAAGCGTTGCTGTTGTGGGAGTGTCTCCGGCAGTTTGTGAAGGCAGTGGTAGTAATGGTCATTTTGTGCCTGCTGGATGGGTCACCGCAAAACTTATCAATTCGAGCGGAAGTGTTGTTGCTAGCGGCAATTGCGGTTCCGTGGATACTTATCCGAATTTTTCCATATCCTGTAGTATTAATTTGGCGGGGGTCAATCCGGGCTCATATAGAGTTAAAGCAAACACGCATAACACCTATCTCAGCTCGAGCGGCATTTCTATCGAGATTGGTGGCACTCCGGTTAATTCAAGTGCTTTTACTTTGCCGGTGGCCACACCACCGATCTGCACTGCTTCTGTTGCTCCCATCTCGGGAACGACGGGGGTGACGTCTTTTAGTTTTCATGGTTCAGCCTCTGGTGGTTCTGGTGTTTATTCTGCTTGGAATTGGGTTTTTGGTGATGGTGGTACCGGGACCGGAAGGGACTCTTCTCACACCTATTCTTTAAAAAGTTCACCCACTTATGCTCCTTATTTAACTGTCACAGACACGAACGGTAATTCTTCATCTCCGTGCCATACCTCTCTCGTGACGGTTGTTGATGCTCCGTCCGACATGTCTGGTAATCTTTCCGTTAATTCTGCTCCTTCTCCTTGCACCATTGCCGCAGGAGCAAGTAGTTGTATGACCAACGTAACTCTTTCCTGGGAAGTAACAAATTCTGAGGCAAGCACTTCTGCCATTACCACTAGTGGAATGCCTAATATTGTTTTAAATACTCCTACACCCGCGCCGAATAATTATTCTGGCCTTTCACCAACGACGATGGCTGTTACCTATCCTAGCAGTAATTCTGATTTTTATCTTTACAATAACAATAAGTTGCTTGCTCAAACGACAGCTACCGCCGCTGCTTCCTGTATTTCTGGAACTGCCTGGGATACAGGGACAAATACATGTAAGGCAACTATTGTTGGTGACTGTGGACGGTTTCCAGCGCACTATACTTGTGCCGCGGGAACTAGTAGCAATAATGTAGATGGTGTCAGGGCTTGGACATGGGATTGTAATGGTTCCGGTGGCGGAGCAAACGCCTCGTGTTCAGAACCCAAACCAGGCTGTGTTTTACCTACTCCTAGTCTTACTGCAATTCCGAGTGCGTCATGTGTCCCACCAGGGACAACAACAGGGATTATAAATCTTTCTTGGAATGCCCCCGATGGAGCTACAAAATACACACTTAAAGATAATGATGCTTTTGTTTCTCCAGGACCAGTCGGAGCGGTAACTTCTTTTTCTCACACGGGCCTTGTCGCAAGTTCAAGTCATAGTTATGCCATTCGGGCTGAAAGCGCTACTTGTTTCTCGGTATTTTCAAATCCCGTTGTTGCTGTTGCTCCACCTTCGTGCGAGGTGGCTTTTCTCCCTGACCTCACTGCGTCTCCAGTTTGGCCAACTAACGCGACGAAAGGCGTCTCTATGACCTTTCAATCAACTATTCAGAATATCGGGAGAGAGCCTACCGATAGATCTTTCTCCAACTTCTTTCAAGTAAGAAATGTTAACGGTACAATAATCGACCTTGTTCCACCCGCCTATGCTTCAACTACTCCCAATCCCATGCCAGAATTAGGCATCGGCAGATTTGCTACCGCCACTGCTACTTCTCCTTCATATACTTTTTATGATGTTGGCAGATATTCAGTGCGAGCCTGCGCAGATTTACCTCCACAATCAAGTGGCGTAATCGTCGAATCAAACGAGGACTTTAATTACGAAAACAATAACTGCGGTCCTTGGACAGATGTAATGGTGGTGGATGGCGATGCTCCCGTCGTCACCCTGACAGCCAATCCGACAATTATGACTCTTCCTGCAAATTCCACCACCCTATCATGGTCAGTAACGAATAGTCCGACATCCTGTACGGCTTCTTCCATTCCTGCGAATGTTGATTGGGATGGAGCTAAAAACCCGACAGGGTCTCCACAAATAGTAAATAATCTTGCCACTGGACTCAATACTTTTTCTCTTGTTTGTAAAAATACTATCGGGTCAGGCGCCGCAGCTAGTGCATCAGCTGAAGTTATGACTACAGCGATGTCTGGAGCAATCAATGCCACAAATTGCGTAATTGACCCGGGGAAAAGTAGTTGTCTTACCAATCTGACTTGGAATACCATTTATCCGGTTGCGGTGTCTGCTGTTACCACTCCTTCCAGCGTTACTGTGGCGACAGGAAATTCAGACTTGACAATAATCACTGGTGCAAAGACTTATCCCGTGACTGGTGTCTCTCCTAATGGTAATGGCACTAGATATTTTTATCTTTACAATAACAATAAGTTGCTTGCTCAAACAACCGCTGACGCAAGTTGCCCGGCCACTGCCCCATGGGATATTTCGTCCGAAAAGTGCGTGTATTCTGCCCCAGGGCCTGACCTTACCGCCTCTATTTCCACCCCAAATGCTGCTGTGAAAAATATTCCTTTAACGTTTCAGGCAACTATTTCGAACATCGGTACTCTATCTACCGGGAAATCTTTCTCCAACTTCTTTCAGGTGGCAAGTGTACCGGCTAGCGTGGTGGAAACTCTTCCTGTTGGTGATAGTAGAATCAGTGACCAGGCGGCGACCCCTATGACAACGCTTGTCGCTGGCGCACATAATACTACTACGATATTTCACACCTTTTCTTCGCCGGGCACATATTCAGTGCGAGCCTGTGCCGACAAGACTTCATCAGTGGGCGGAGGAGTAATCACTGAACCAAATGAAAATAATAACTGCGGCCCCTGGCGGGATGTAACGGTTACTCTTACCCCTGCGCTTTCTTGTTCTTTGACCGCCATTCCAGCAAGCAGTATGACTGCCCCGCTTAATGGCGTGCTTCTTTCAGCCATGGGCTCAAACGGAAGCGGTTCGTATTCATATAAGTTTAACTGCACCGAGGAGTCTTTTAGCAACCCTTCTCCTACTTCGTGTAATTATCTTACCACGGGAGACCATACAGCCTGGGCTCAGGTTATAGACGATGACGGTGCCAAGGCGACCTGTTCAGCTGTTATTATGGTAGGTTCAGCTCCTGCCCCAGTTGACGGAGCTTGTGGAACAACTCATTATAATTGTCTTAATGAAACTACCTCTATTTTAAACCATAGTTACCCATCGATTTGGACATGGAGCTGTGCAGGGTTAAATGGAGGAAAAACCTTAGATTGCCCCCCAGAAAAGAAAGGACCAGGGATTATAGAAAATTAAATAACAAAACAGGTCTCCAAAAAATCTCTGCCAATGTTTATGTTGGAGAGATTTTTTGGTATAATATAAGGAATGACAATAAATGAAGAGCAGTTTAAAAAAGCAATTTTAGATGGAGGGCAGGTTTCTCGTACCGATTTTGAGGAGGCGACAAAGCAAGCCGCGACTAGCAAGCAAAAGATCGGTGATGTTTTACTTTCCTTGGGGAAAATTTCTGAAACAGATCTGAGGCGAACGGAAGCTTTTGTTTTAGGAATACCTTTTGTGGATTTGAGAGGAAAGAAAATTGATTTTAATGTGCTGGCGCTTATTCCAGAACCGATTGCTCGTAATTATAATATTGTTGCGTATCAAAAAAATGAAAAAGGACTTGAAGTGGCGATGTTGGACGTTGAAGACTTGCCAGTTTTAGATTTTATAAAAAAACGTTCCGGATTTAAGATTCTTCCGAGGCTTACGGACACTGATTCGATCAGAGAGGTATTGATACAATATCGACAAAGTTTGAAGAATGAATTTCAGGATATTATCGGAAAAGAGGCAGCTTCCCTCGAGCCCCTCAAAGAAGGAAAACAAAAAGGTGGTGAGAAAAGTGAGGAAGAATTGAAAGAGATTGCGGAGGATTTACCCGTGGTAAAAATTGTGGACTCTTTGATTTTTCATGCAATTTTGCAAAACGCTTCCGATATTCACATTGAACCGGGAGAAGAAAATCTAACAGTGCGATATCGGATAGACGGTATTTTGCACGATGCGATGGTGCTCGACAAAAGCGCGGGTTTGGGGATTACCGCTCGTATAAAAGTATTGTCCAATTTGAAGCTTGATGAAAAAAGATTACCTCAGGACGGAAGATTTAAAATAGAACAAAATGGAGAGAAAATTTCTTTCCGTGTTTCCACCTTGCCGACCTTCTTTGGAGAAAAAACGGTTATCAGAATTTTGAAGGAAAATGCACATGGGTTTTCTCTAGAGACACTCGGTTTTCACGGGGAAGGATTGGATCGAATTCACAGCTCGTTAAAATTAAAAACGGGAATGGTCCTCGCCACGGGGCCGACCGGAAGCGGTAAGACCACTACTCTCTACACGATGCTAGATATTTTGAATAGACCGGAAGTAAATATTTCTACGGTAGAAGATCCTATCGAATATCAAATGCCTAGAGTTAACCAGACTCAAGTAAAGCCGGAGATTGGTTTAACTTTTGCCAATGGGCTTCGGTCGCTACTTCGTCAAGATCCGGATATTGTGATGGTGGGAGAGATTCGAGATGGGGAAACGGCTGGCCTGGCCATCAACGCTTCTCTCACGGGGCACTTGGTTTTGTCTACTATCCACACCAATTCCGCTGCCGGAGCCATTCCACGACTGATAGACATGGGGGTGGAGCCATTTTTGATTACCGCCACGGTTAAAACAATCATTGCGCAAAGATTAATCCGCAGGCTTACTTCGAATGAAGAAAAATATTTTTTATCTTCCGCGGAGATAAAAAATCTTGAGAAAATAGCTGATTTAGATAAAGTCCTCGAGACCCTAAAGGGAGAAAAAATAGTGGAGGAGAAGGTCACTTGGGATAAAGTTCCTTTTTACCGGGCAGTAAAGAGTGCGGAGTTCGAAGATGGATATAGCGGTCGTATCGGAATGCACGAGGTGTTGAATGTGACCCAAACAATACGAGAATTAATATTGAAAGGCGCTTCTCAAGACGAGATAGAGGCACAAGCAAAAAAAGAGGGCATGATGACGATGATTGAGGATGGTGTTTTTAGCGCAGTGCTTGGAGTAACGACGATAGAAGAAGTGTTTAGAGTTGTGTCCGAATAATAAGTAGGGTAAATATAAAGGGCAAGATGTTATTTTCATACAATGCAAAATCAAAAACAGGGGAAATCTTTGAAAGCACCCTAGAGGCGGCAAGTCGTTTTGCGGCGGCCCGGGAGCTAAAATCTCGCGGGTCTATTCCGTTGTCAATTACAGAAAAAAAAGAGAATTTTATGGGAAGGTTTTCAAATGTTTTGAACATTTTTTCAAAGGTAAGTGTTAATGAGCAAATTATTTTTACAAAAAATCTAAGTGGAATGCTAAGGGCCGGGCTTTCTCTTTACCGGGCGTTGTCGGTTTTACAAAAACAAACCAAAAATGTTAAATTAAACAAAATCCTATTGGCTCTATCGAATGATATAAATTCAGGGGAGACTTTTTCTTTTTCGCTTTCTAAATTTCCGGATGTTTTTTCGAAACTTTTTGTCTCGATGACTGCGGCGGGAGAGGAGTCCGGTAATCTCTCCGGGGCTCTTTCCGAAATAGGAGCAAACTTGGAAAAAGCACACTCTTTAACTAAAAAGATTAAAGGCGCACTTGTATATCCCGGGGTTATCATGTCGGCGATGGTCGTTATTGGGGTCCTAATGTTCGCTTTTGTGGTGCCGACGCTAGCCGGCACTTTCAAGGAGCTCGGGGTGACCCTTCCCCTCTCGACTCAAATTCTTGTTTTTCTTGGAAATTTTTTCTCCAATAATTTAATATTAACTTTTGTGATTATCGCCGTAATCGGCTTTTGTTTATATTCGATTTTTCGGTCAAAATTTTTGGCGCCATATATCGATTTTGCCCTTATCAAAATTCCGGTTATTAGCAACCTGGTAAAAGAGATAAATACCGCGCGCACCTCTCGTACGATTTCTTCCCTTTTGCTTTCCGGTGTTTCTATCACTCGAGCGATAGAGATAACCGAGGATGTGGTGCAAAATAATCTTTATAAAAAAGTTTTAAAAGAAGCGAAAGTGGCTGTAGAAAAAGGAGCCCCATTTTCAAAAGCTTTTGAAGAACACCCTAAACTATACCCGATAATGATGGCGGAGATGATTGAGGTCGGAGAGGAGACCGGAAAATTGTCGGATATGTTGCTTCAGATTGCTTTGTTTTATGAAGAAGAGGTTGAGGGTAAAACGAAAAATCTTTCCACTATCATTGAGCCACTTTTGATGGTGGTGATCGGCGCGGCTGTTGGATTTTTCGCCATTTCCATGATTTCGCCACTTTACTCAATTTTGGGAAACATAAATTAAAAAATACTTGAAATGAAAAATTTATATAAACAAGGGATTACGGCAATAGAATTGATAATCGTCTTGGCGGTTCTCGGAATAATATTTTCCATTGTTATTCCCCAGTTTTCGACAATGAGAAAAAATCAGGTACTCAAAAGCGCCGTGAGTGATGTTTTGTCTGCCCTAGACGAGGCAAAATCTAAAACTTTAGCTTCTCTAGATTCTTCCTCCTACGGTGTGCACCTAGAGTCCGATAAAGTTATAATATTCAAGGGAACAGTTTTTTTAGTTAATGACGCAAATAATGAAACAATGAATATCACAACACCTGCGAGCATTTCTAACGTTACTTTGGCGGGAATAAGCGGAAATACCGGAGATATTTTTTTCAACCGCCTATCCGGCTCACCCAATGTCACTGGAACGATAACTATTTCTGTTCCATCTATTTCAAAAATTATTACTATTTCCGCGGCGGGGGGAGTAAGCGTGAATTAAACAAGTGATTTACCTGGCAAAAAATAAAAATAAAGGGTTTATGGTTGTTGAGATATTGGTAGCCACTTCGATTATTACCGTTTCTATTTTGGCGGCGATGACGGTTGCCCAAAAAGCAATTTATGTTTCTCGTCAGGCCCTTCATGCGACCCAGGCTTCATTTTTATTGGAAGAGGGAGCAGAAGAAGCCAGAATTGCACGGGATAACGCTTGGAGTGGAGTGGTGGCGCTCAACACTTCGGAATCAATAGGCATTTTTACCAGAACAGTCGTGGCCTCGAGCGTGACTAGAAATGTAGTAAGTGGAGATATCGGTCCTGGTGATGCTGACGCAGGAACAAAGCTTATTACCGTCACGGTGTCTTGGCCCGAAGGAGGTATTATTATAAATAAAATTCTACAATTTTATATTACTGATATTTTTTCATGATTTGGGTAGTAAAATTTTTTGGTTGTAAAATTAAAGATGATTAAAATTTTTAAAGAAAAGAAAATAAAAAATGGTTATGCGACGCTCGAGCTTCTTTTTTACATTGCTTTTTTTATTGTCCTTTCCCTGGTGGTAATAGATGCGATGATTGTCATGGCGAAATCTTTTAAGGAGACAGCGATTCAAGCAGAATTAGTGCAAAGTGGATCCATTATGGAAAGAATGTCCAGGGAAATTCGAGGAGCATATAGTATAGATGGAACAAGTACCTCCACCGACTTAAAACTCACCACCAAAGACGGGGCCGGGGTCACGGGAACAGTAGAATTTTCACTTGTTGGGACGGATCTTCGTTTTCTGGAAAATGGCACTCTTGTCGGCAATTTAAATACGCCCAATATTGCAATCACGTCCATTTCCTTTACCCCGATAACCACCGCCAGGGGGAAAGCCGTTGGTATATTGTTGGGTATTAAATCGAATAACGATATTTTAAATAGAGTAGTCGACTTTAATGATACTTTAGTATTAAGGGGTAGCTATCAACTATAATGAAAAAGAAATTAAAAAAAATAAAAAAGAATGGTGGCGCAGCGATGCTTATATCGGTGATATTTTTTCTTTTTATTTCCTTGGCGATAATTTCTGGGCTTGTATCGCCTACGGTGCGTGAATTTAAAATATCGGCTGACAGTATTCGCTCGAAACAAAGCTATTTTCTTTCGGAGTCCGGTGTAGAAGATGCTTATTATCGCTTAAAAAATTCCGCATTGTTTGCTATCGGAAATTCAACTTCTATAAATTTAAATAACAATATCGCCACAACGAATATTACCGATTCCGGTTATAACCAAAAAACAATAACTTCTGTCGGAGATGTATCTTTGAGGCAAAGAATCAATAGCCTTGTTCTGTCTGCCGGCGCAGGGGTTGGTTTTAACTACGGTATTCAGACTGGCAATGGAGGTTTTGAAATCTCCGGAGGTGGTACTGTTTATGGCAATATTTATGCCAACGGTCCAATTATTGCCAGTGGTTATCCCACCATTCATGGTTCTGCAATTTCAGCCGGCGAATATGAAATTGTCCCCTTAGTTTCTCACGGGTCCAGCTTTCCCCCGCCTTATTCTTTGGATTTCGGTTATCAAAATACTTCCCCCCAAGATATGTCTCAAAGTTTTACCGTGCCGACATCGGATCCGATAAAACGTGCTCGACTTTATATTAAACGCAGTACTTCAGGATGGATGAACGATATTAATGTTCGTATAACTACGGATAATTCTAACAAGCCGAGTAAAACCACTTTGACTTTAGTTGTGCTCCCGTATGGAGATGTGCCGACTTCCTTTGGGTATGTTACTGTAACTTTTCCTGGTTCAGTGACTTTAACTCCGGGAACTAAATATTGGATAGTTCTGGACACTAGTGCTACTTGGTCCGCTCGTTACAGTGCCGGAGCGTCTTTGTCTACTTACGAAAACGGTTTAGCTAAGAAGGGAACTTATTCCACAAGCAATGGCGGAACCTGGGCAGATTCAAGCCCTGTGGGGCTGGATATGTATTTCGATTTTTTTCCGGAGGGGGACAGTGGTTTTATAACCGGAGCAATTATTTCCGGAGATGCTTCCGCTTACGAAATAACTAATTCGACTGTGTCTGGAGAATTAAATTGTCAAATCGGAAGTTCTAATAATAAATATTGTGATACTTCACACGGAGTTCCCCCACCACTACCTATGCCTTTTTCTGACGCGAATATTCAAGACTGGAAGGACACAGGAACAGCTGGGGGTATTATTGCGAACCCTCCTGGTTATACTAGCTCTAATTGTACTGTGCAGAAGCACTGTCCTTGTCCAGGAAACAGCGCGAGTGATAATACTGCGGGTAATTGCATTGTTGATTGGCGCAATGCCACTTTTGGCCCTGGGAAAATAGTCGGAAACCTTGTCGTTAAGGATGGCAATGTTAATAATGGGACAGGGATACTTACTTTAACTGGAACTGTTTATGTGGCAGGAACTGTGACTGTTAACGGGGGAGGAATGATAAAACTCCCCGCCAATTTTTCTGAATATAGTGCAACGCTTATTTCCGATGGCGTTGTTTTACTAAGCGGGGGTAGTTATACGGGGTCTGGAGTGCTTGGAAGTTATCTCTTCGTTGTTACGACCAGTACCAGTAGCTCGGCCATAACTGTTTCTGGGGGTTCTGGAGCAATAGCAGTTTGTGCGCAGAACGGAACGGTCGCCTTAAGTGGTGGTATCTCTATTAATGCAGCTACTGGTAAAAGAATAACCATGAGGGGAGGAGCTACGGTAACTTATCAAGATGGATTGGCTAGTCCTAGTTTTCAAAGTGGACCTTCAGGTGGGTGGGCCGTCAGCAGCTGGGGAGAAACTGAGTAAAATCTAAACTATTAAATATGTTATAATAATTTTATGTCTAAAAAAATTATTATTGGCAATTGGAAAATGAATCCACTCACGGGGAAAGAGGCGGAAAGGCTTTTTTCTGGTGTGGCTAAAGAAATTTCTCGAATTAAAAAAATTGACGTGGTTATTTGCGTACCTAATATTTTTTTAGACAAATTGACTGAAATTCGGACGAGTAAAATAAAGCTTGGCGCGCAGAATGCTTTTATCGGAGAAACGGGTGCCTTTACTGGAGAAATTTCTGGAGAAATGCTTTATGAAGCTCGGGCTCGGTATGTAATTTTGGGACATTCTGAAAGGCGGGAAATGGGGGAAGGCAACGCTGATATTAACCAAAAAATAAAAGCATCTCTCTCGGCCGGGCTTCGACCGATTTTGTGTGTGGGGGAAAATCTTCGGGATGAAAACCACGGTTACTTCAATTCGGTTAAAATACAGTTGGAAGAATGTCTTGCCGGGGTTTCTAAAAATTCAACTTCTAAAATAATTATAGCCTATGAACCCGTGTGGGCTATCTCCACTACTCCCAATCGCAAAGACGCCACCGCGGATGATTCTCGGGAAATGAGTATTTTTATTCGTAAAGTATTGTCGGATAAATTTGGTAAAGATTCCTCTCATATTAAAATTCTTTATGGTGGCTCGGTAAATGAAAAAGATGCCTCGGAATTCCTGGAAAATGGAGGAGTGGATGGTTTGCTTGTCGGGAAAGCATCCTTGTCTGTAAAAAAATTTGTAGAGATTATAAAAACATGCGAGGGATTAAGCAAATAAAAAACTTGAAAAATAAAGTAATACTATTACGTGCAGGTTTTGATGTGCCTATGAAAAATGGAAGGGTGGTTGATTCAAAAAGAATTGAAGTTTTATTGCCGACCATAAAATATCTCGTGAGCAAAGGGCCACTTGTGATTTTGTCTCACCAGGGAAGACCAGGGGGTAAGAGAAATCTGAATTTTTCTCAAAAACCAATTGTCCCAGTTTTAGAGAAGTTATTAAAAATGAAAGTTAAATTTGCTGATAATTGTGTCGGTGCAAAAACAGAAAAAATAGCCAAAGCATTAAAAAGGGGAGAGATTCTTTTGCTGGAAAATTTACGTTTCGAGTCCGGAGAAGAAAAAAATGACCAAAGTTTTGCAAAAAAATTAGCGAGACTCGGTGATGTTTACGTTAATGACGCTTTTCCTGATGCTCACAGAGAGCACGCTTCAATAGTTTCACTCCCAAAATATTTACCAAATTATGCTGGCTTTCAACTCGAGGCAGAGGTAAAGAATTTATCTCGTGTTTTTAAACCCAAGCATCCGTTTTTGTTTATATTGGGCGGGGCTAAATTCGAAACAAAAATACCATTAATCAAAAAATATTTGAAATTGGCCGACCATGTCTTTGTTGGCGGGGCATTGGCAAATGATTTTCTTAAGGCAAAAGGATATGACGTTGGGAAATCATTAACCAGTGATACTGGTTTTGGAATAAAGGAATTATTAACCAGCAAAAAATTAATTTTGCCTGTTGATTTTGTTTTTAAAAATAAAATCATTTTAGATATAGGGGATAAGTCAATAAAAAATCTTACCCCTCTAATAAAAAAAGCAAAACTTATCCTCTGGAATGGCCCGCTTGGTGAATACGAAGATGGGGGAGCAGGAGCGACTAAAAAAATATTAAAATTAGTTGCTGCCTCAAACGCCGAAAGTATTGTTGGCGGAGGAGATACGATTGCTCTTATTTCAAAAATGAAAATGGAAAAGAAATTTTCTTTTGTCTCTACTGGCGGCGGCGCCACGCTAGACTTTCTCGCTTACGGCACCTTGCCGGGCATTAAAGCGCTAGAATAATTTTTTGAGCTAAATTTTTTGCTTCATCGGCTGGATGTTCTTTTCCTCTCCAGTGCACATGTCCGTCATCCTTAAATCGTGGAATTATGTGAAAATGGGCGTGGAAAACGAGTTGACCAGCGGCTTTGTCATTGTTCATGCCGATGTTTATTCCATCAGCACTTGTTCCGTTTTTTACGGCGATAGCTAGTTTTTTAATCACGGGTCCAATTTTTGACAATAATTCTTCCGGAAATTCGTAGAGATTTTTAACATGTGTTTTAGGGATGAGAAGAGCGTGGCCCAAGTTTACGGGCTTGATATCAAGGAAAGCAAAAAAATCATTGTCCTCATAAATTTTTGTGCTGGGAATTTCTCCTTTTGCAATTTTACAAAAAATACAGTTTTCCATAATTAATAAACAGAATAAAATTTTTTCAGGTCCTCGGTTCTCCGGAGCCCCAAACCCCGGCCAGACCATTCAAAAACTTTATTCTGTTTATTATATGTTAGAATTCTTTTTATGCAAAGATATGGTGAATTACTGCGAACACTTTTAGAAAAACGAGGCATTACCAGTCCGGTAGAAGCCGAGATTTTTTTGAGTCCAGATTATATACGAGATTTCCATGACCCGTTTTTGATGCGGGATATGGAGAAAGCCTGCGTCCGAATATTTGAAGCGGTAGAGGCAAAGGAAAAAATTGTAATTTATGCAGATTATGACGCTGACGGTATTCCTGGGGCGGTAATTTTAAATGATTTGTTCAAATTGTTAAATTATAAAAATTTTGAAGTGTATATTCCACAGAGAAATTCTGAAGGCTATGGCCTTAACCTCGACGCGATAAAACAATTTGCGAAAACAGGAGTAAAACTTTTAATAACTGTTGACCTGGGGATTACAGCTGTTTTGGAAGTAGCTCAAGCAGGAGTCGGAGGTATTGATGTGATAATTACTGATCACCATTTACCCCGGCCAGCCTTGGCGGGGCCTGCTTCCTTTGATCTTCCTCGAGCCTATGCGATTTTAAATCCAAAAGTGGATGAGTATCCAGAAAAAATGCTCTGCGGGGCTGGGGTTGTTTTTAAGTTGGCACAAGGATTTATTAAAAAATATGGCAAAGAGAATAAGCATTTTAAAATAAAGGAAGGTGCAGAAAAATGGATGCTGGATATGGCGGGACTGGCCACTCTCTCCGACATGGTGCCCCTTTTGGGAGAGAACAGGGCCATGGCGTATTTTGGAATGAAAGTTTTTAAAAAATCTCCTCGTCCAGGACTGCAAAAACTTCTCGCCAAAATGAATATAAACCAGAAATATTTGTCCGAGGATGATATAGGTTTCATGGTTACTCCACGGTTGAATGCCGCCTCGCGCATGGATGATCCGATGCGAGCTTATGAACTTCTTGCTACCGAGGATGAGGCAGAAGCTGGCGCGCTTGCTACTCATTTGTCAAAGATAAACGATGAAAGAAAAACCACTGTAACAAGCATAATGCGTGAAGTACATAAAAAACTGGAAACATATGAGCACCGGGAAGTGATCGTGATAGGTAATCCAAAGTGGCGCGTAGGCGTATTGGGGTTGGTGGCCGGAAAATTGTCGGACGAATACAATAAACCCGTTTTTGTTTGGGGCAAGGACGAGAATGATTTAATCAAGGGTTCTTGTCGAAGCGACGGGTCAGTCTCTATCCTCGAACTGATGACTGATGCATGCGAATCGTTTCTTGATTTTGGTGGGCACGAGCTAGCCGGGGGTTTCACCGTGCACAATGATAAAATACATTTTCTGGAGGAAGCATTGTCGGTGTCCTTTTATAAAGTAAAAAGGGAAAAGAAAGAAGGGGCAGTAATTTTTGATATAAAAGCCACACTTGATAACGTAAATATAAAAAACTGGAAAGAGGTGGAGAAGATGTCCCCGTTTGGATTAGGAAACCCAAAACCTGTTTTTCTTTTTGAAAATGTAAAAATAGAAAAAATAAAAAAGTTTGGTAAAAATGGATCTGGAGAGCATTTAGAAATAACCTTTTCTGATGCGAGGGGTAAAGCTAAGGCTGTTTCTTTTTTTTCCAATATAGATTCTTTCAAAAATACTTTGGCGGAAGGTCTTAGCGTAAATTTACTTGCCACTTTTGATTTGTCTAGATTCGGAGGCAAAACTGAGTTAAGATTAAGAATAGTTGATATTATATAAAGCACATGAAAGATAAAATAATTATTTATACTGACGGGGCGGCTAGAGGAAATCCTGGGCCCGCAGGGTGGGGAGCTATTTTGTTCGTGGGTGATAAAATTATTGAACTCGGTGGTAGGAAAGAGCATGCAACGAATAATCAAATGGAACTGACTGCGCCAATCGAGGCGCTTAAATATGCCAAAACACATTTACGCCATGGCGTAAATGTGGAAATTTTTTCCGATTCAAAATACGTAATTCTTGGCATCACCGAATGGATTTTTAATTGGCAAAAGAATAATTGGCGCAACGCCGCTAAAAAGCCGGTCCTAAATCGTGAATTATGGGAAGCACTTTATGAACTGAACGAAGAGTTTAAATCGAAATGGACTTACGTAGAAGGTCATAGCGGCCACAAGCACAACGACAGGGTAGACAAAATTGCCACCAGTTTTGCAGACGATGAGCCGGTAAAATTAAAAAAATAGTTTAATTTTATAAAATGCGGGACAGGGTTTTTTATACAACTTGTTTTGGATTTTTGTTTGGCATATTGTTGCGCTCTTTTGTTTTTGTAAATTTATATTTTGTCATTTTGTTTAGTATAATTTCTTTTGCTTTACTTTTGTTTTTTTCTTTAGTTGCTCGGAGTAAATGGGGAATTCTAATCTCAGTTTTAATATTTACTTCTTCCTTGGGTATTTTAAGATTTCATATAGTTGATGTTCCAGCACCAAGTATTTTTGAATCGCGAGTGGGGCAAAAAGTTTCTTTTTCGGGGGAAATTATAGACGAACCAAGGATCAAAGAAAATAATCAACAATTAGCGGTAGAAGTTGAAGAAGAGAAAGAAAAAACAGAAATATTATTATCTACTGATCTAGGCACAGAATATAAATATGGAGACGAAATAAACTTTTCTGGGAAATTGGAGAAACCAGAGAATTTTATTACAGATACAGGAAAAGAATTTGATTATGTGAATTATTTGCGAAAAGATGGAATTTTATATGTGACGGGCTTTCCAAAAATAGAAATTGTTTCTCGTGGCAACGGGAATTTTGTTCAGAGTGCGTTGTTTACCACAAAAGAAAAGTTTTTAGAAAAAATGAATTTTGCCATAAATGCCCCGGAGAATTTACTGATGGGCGGGCTAATTTTGGGAGAGAAATCTTCTTTTGACGAGGCGATGCGACAGAGTTTTGTGAATACGGGAACAATTCATATTGTGGCGCTTTCCGGATACAACGTGACAATTGTGGCGGAATGGATTATGAAATTGTTCTCTCAAGTAAATTTTGGCCTACCTGCGCAGGCAGGTTTTGGATTCGGTATTTTGACGATTCTTTTGTTTGTCATAATGACTGGCGGGAGTTCTACGGCTATTCGAGCGGGAATAATGGCGACCTTAGCCCTTGTCGCTAGAGCCACAGGTAGAAATTATGATGTTGGGAGGGCGCTGGTTTTGGCGGCGGTGTTTATGGTAATCCTTAATCCATTTGTGCTTGTTTTTGACGTGTCTTTCCAGCTTTCGTTTATTGCCACAATCGCGGTAATCTTTTTTGCTCCGAAAATTGAAAAATATTTCACCTGGGTTACCAAGCGTTTTCAACTACGAGACATCGTATCTGTCACCTGTGCCGCTTATATTTTTGTTTTCCCATTCATTCTTTACAAAATGGGAAACTTTTCACTTGTCGCATTGCCCGCGAACGTTATGATTTTACCATTTATACCGTTCACGATGATGCTTGGTTTTCTGACTGGTTTTGCTGGATTAATTTGGTATATGTTTGCTGTGCCATTTGGCTTTATTTCATATTTATTTTTACATTATGAGCTCAGCGTTGTTGGTTTTTTCTCTAATCTTCCGTTTGCTGCTTTTTCTTTCCCTAATTTTCCTCTTTGGCTCACGCTATTTATTTATGCGTATTTTATTTATAGACTTTTCGGTAAAAATATAAAAAAGTTATTTTTTGAAAATCAAGAATAAGATTTTTGCAAAAAGAAAGGGCGGAGAATTCTCCGCCCAGTTCGATCTTCGCATGCCTAGCCTTAGTCATTGAACCTGGTTGCCCAGGCAATGAACCGGTAAACCTCTTCGGAGTCTGGGAGACAATCCAATGCTGCTTTTTTTACTATATCGGGATGTTTCTCGGCTAGGTCCGCCAAAATTTCCAAGGCCGCCTGTCGTAGCTTCGGTATGCGTAATGGTATGCAAGCTTGCATGTGCCACCTCCTTTTCACGATGGTTGCTGATGGGTTGGATTTGAACATTCTCCGGGTTCTCTGGGGATGTGACGTATCTCTTCATACGTATCCGTCCATTCGAGAGAAACAGGGTATCCGATCGTCCGCGCGACCTTAGCGGCTTCGATGAATTCGTTTTCAGCTAAGCGCAAGGGAGCATCCCATTGTCGGATTTCTCCAATTGTTTTTGGCGGAGGAGTGTTTCTGTACGCGATTTCGGCACAGCGCCTAGCTTTCGTGTACAGGCTACATTGGATTGCTCCCTTGAGGTCGAAAGTTTCCGTGGCCGCAAGTGCTCTCGCGGTCCTTTGGGCAAGGTAACTGATTAAAAGGACGGAAATTGTTACGAAAACAAGAACACTGAGCTCTTGAGACATGTGAAGTCCCCTTTCGTTGTGAAGGACAAAGCAAGTTAACCACAAGGATTACTTTTCTAGTTTGACGTTACAACAAAACTCAAAATAAATCAAGGGTGAGATTATTGTGCCTTTTTAAAGTTTTGTTCTATTGTCTCCCAGTTTAGATTTTCAAAAAATGCGTCCACGTATTTTTTCTTTTCCGAGGTTGAATAATCGTACACAAAGGCGTGCTCCCACATATCAATACCTAAAATCCAGTTTAGTCCATTCAGCTGTCCCATGTGGTGTTCGTCTATCCAGGTAGCGACGAATTGTTTTGTTTGTTTATCCCAATATAATACCGCCCATCCGACGCCGCGAGTCAATGCGAGAGATTTGAAAACACCAAGCCATTTTTCAAATGGCAAATCTTTTTCTATTTCTTTTTTAAACAGAGAATCTGTAGGCAGTGTTTTCGCTCCGCCCTCCAATGATTTGAAAAAATATTCATGATTTCGCATTCCGTTAAATTCGAAACCAAATCTTCTCTGCAGTTCGCCAATCGTGTAGGAGTTTTTCTCAGAATCAGTCATTAGTTCTCCTAACTTTTCCCAAATTAGATTAGTAAATTTTACATATCCCGCATAAAGCTTCAAATGTTCCTCGATATTTTTCTTGGAGATTCCCTTGAGCTCAGGAATATTAAATTTTAGTTCCTCAAATTTTTGCATTTTTATTTTGTTAATTTACTAATATGCTAATATCATAGCATGGATGAACAACATGAAGTTCCAATTAAGAAATATGGTTTACTAATACTTGCTATTTTTCTTTTATTTATTGTTATTTTCCTATTCTATTTCGATTGGCAGAATTTACACAGGCAATTTATCTTTGCCACGTTAGACGTCGGTCAGGGTGACGCGCTTTTCATCGAGTCCCCGGTAGGTACGCAAGTCATGTTTGACGGCGGACCAGCCCGAAAAGTTTTAGGACCACTGCAAAAAGTGATTTCTCCATTTGATAAAACAATAGACGCGATAGTTGTTACGAATCCGGACGCGGACCATGTCGGCGGAGTGTTGGATATTTTAAAGAATTATAAAGTAGGAGCCGTGTTTGAGTCTGGTACGTTAACCGATTCAAAAACCTATCAAAACCTAAGGGAAGAAATGAGAAGACAGAATATTCCGGATATTCTTATAAAAAGGGGAGTGAAGATGGACATGGGTGGAGGGGTGCTTGTCGACATATTGTTTCCAGATCGTGATGTTGCTTCCTGGGCGACGAATGACGGTTCAGTCGTGGCGCGTTTAACATACGGTGAGAATTCCATAATGCTGACTGGTGATGCTGGAGCAATGACGGAAAAAATAATTCTTTCAGAAAACAAAGAGACACAACTTAAAAGTACTATTTTAAAGGTAGGGCATCACGGTTCCCGTTATTCAAGTTCCTCGGGATTTGTGGAAGCAGTTTCTCCTGTCTATGCATTTATTTCAAACGGTAAGGACAACAGCTATGGTCATCCACATCCGGAGACCTTGGCCATCTTGGCACAGTTCGGTGCGAAGGTTTTCAGGACGGATTTGTTGGGAAGCATAATTTATAAATGTGCTACAATATCAAAATGCGAGATAAATTAATCGAAAAACTCATCAAGGCGGAAGAAAAAAGGCAAAAAGAAGGGTTGGAACTGATTCCTTCGGAGAATTATGTTTCGGAAGATGTTCTGAAGGCGAATGGTTCTGTTTTCACTAATAAATATTCTGAAGGTTATCCAGGACGCCGATATTACGGTGGACAGGATTTTACCGACGCCGTCGAAAGGCTTGCCATTGAGCGTGTTTGTAAATTATTTAAATGCAAATTTGCGAATGTGCAGCCGCATTCTGGTGCTCCGGCAAACCTCGCAGTATATGCGGCGTTGCTTAATCCTGGGGACACGGTGCTCGGCATGGATTTATCGCACGGAGGGCACCTCACCCACGGCCACCCGATGACTCTACCTGCGAAGATTTATAACTTTGTGACATACAAAATGAAAGATCCGGCGACCGGAGAAATTGATTATGAAGAACTTCGTAGAGTGGCTCTAGAAAAAAAACCAAAAATAATCCTGGCTGGTTTTTCTGCATATTCGCGAACCCTGGACTATAAAAAATTTGTTGAAATTGCGCGCGAAGTCGGCGCGATAACTATGGCAGATATGGCGCACATCGCGGGGCTTATTGCTGCCGGAGTTTTACGCAATCCTTTTGATGATGGTTTTGATATCATTACTTCCACTACGCACAAAACCCTTCGTGGTCCACGCGGAGGAATAATTCTTACTCGCGAGAATGAAGAAATAGCTAAAAAGATTGATAAGTCTATTTTCCCTGGAATTCAGGGTGGTCCACATATGCATACGATTGCCGCAAAAGCCGTCGCCTTCGGAGAAGCGATGACCCCGAAGTATAAAAAATATGCCAAACAAATTTTAAAAAATGCTAAAGCGATGGAGGAAGTTTTTCATAAAAATAACATTAGAATGATTGGTGGTGGTACGGACAATCATCTTATTTTAGCGGATGTCTTTGGTTCGCTTGGCGTGACGGGCAAAGAAGCACAGACGGTCTTAGACGAAGTAGGCATAACTCTCAACATGAATGCCATCGCAGGAGATACGAGGAAACCGCTCGATCCTTCGGGCATTAGATTTGGCACTCCGGCGATAACTACGAGGGGTTTTAAAGAAAAGGATTGCAAAAAAGTGGCGGAGTTGATGATTCTTGTTTTGAATAATAAAGATAATAAAAAAATGAAAGAGAGAGTGCACAGGGAAATTAAAAAATTAGCCAAAAAATTTCCAATACCAAAAAGGTTTGTATAAAATTATTAGTAAAATTTTTAACGGAATGAATTTAAAAAATAAAGTTGTTGTTATCACTGGTTCATCTGGGGGGCTTGGCAAGGCTCTCGCTGTCCAGTTTTTAGAAGAAAAGGCCGAGGTTGTTGTGAGCGACATTTCAAGAAACGAGTTGCGGAAAACAGCCAAAGAACTTGGTGCGGTTGAGTTTGTTGCTGATGTTACAAAAGAGGGTGATATGCAAGAACTTGCTGCGTTTGTAGTTAAAAAATTTGGGAAAATTGATATTTGGATAAATAATGCTGGAATTGGGGCAGGACATAAGCCAGTTGAAAAAATTAATTCTCAACTAGCGCATAAGACGATGGAAGTAAATTTTTTTGGAACTTTTTATGGTTCTCGCTCAGTAATGAAATACATGAAAAAACAAAAATCCGGAACCATTGTAAATATTGTTTCTATAAGGTCTCTCGTTCCGAACCCTCTCTCTGTTGTTTACTCATCGAGCAAGTGGGCCGTGCGGGGGCTCACGGAGGCGCTGCGTACTATTCTGAAATCTGACAACATTTCTGTAATTGCCATACATCCAGCGGGCATAAAAACAAGCTTTTACGGAAAAACCAAACCAGCAGATTATAAAAAATACATGGAACCATCTTACGTGGCAGCAAGAATTATTCAAAATTTAAAACTGAAAAAACCGAAAGAAGAAATAATTGTAAAAAAGAAATAACATGGCAAAACGTGGAAAATTAATTGTGATAGACGGGGTAGACGGAAGCGGGAAAAACACTCAGGCAGATTTGCTTATTAAACATCTTCGAAAAGATGGGAAAAGAGTTAAAATTATGGATTTTCCGCGATATCAGGATAATTTTTTTGGAAAATTCATTGGACACTGTCTTTCAGAGCAATATTATAATTGGACGCACATTCATCCGAAGATTGCTTCTGTTGTTTATGCCGCTGACCGCTTTGAATCAAAAGAGCAAATAGAAAAATGGCTCCGGGAGGGAAACATTGTAATTCTAGATCGTTATATTTCTTCCAACCAAATTCATCAAGGCGGGAAAATTGCGAACGTAAAAAAACGTGAGGCTTTTATGAAATGGCTCGCCGAGATGGAGTACAAAGTTTTCAAGATCCCGGTGCCTGATTTAACCGTGTATTTATCTTTGCCGATTGATTTAGTTATGAAATTAATCAAGGAAAGGAACAAGAAGAAGGGCCGGGCATATTTAGGAAGCAAAAAGGACGTGCACGAGAAAGACAAAAATTTTTTGAAAAATTCCATAAAAAGCGCGCTTTGGCTTGCAAAAACGCAGAAAGGTTGGGTTAAAATTGATTGTGCAAAGAACGGAGTTATGAAAACTCGCGAAGATATCCATGAGGAAGTTTATAAAAAAATTAAAAACGTTTTGAAATGAGAATTCCAATTGTTGATGAAAGTGATAATATAATAAACTATAAAGATATTAACGACAGAAAACCAGATGATATTTACAGGGTATCTTCTTTGTGGGTTACAAATAGCAAGGGGGATATTTTATTGGCAAAGCGTGCATTAAGGATGAAACGGGATCCTGGGAAATGGGGAGCAGCGGTGGCAGGAACCCTGGAAGACGATGAAACCTATGAGGAAAATATAATCAGAGAAGCGGAGGAAGAACTTGGATTAAAAAACATAAAACCCACTCTTGGGTTAAAATTAAGAAAAAAGGAGGAGTGGGGGTTTTTTGTACAACGTTTTGATATTGTTATAGATAAAGATATTTCCGAATTTGAAATACAAGAAGAAGAGGTTGCTGAAATTAAATGGTTTACGAAGGAACAGCTAAAAAAAGAATTAACAGAACATCCAGATGATTTTTTAAAAAGCATCCATGATCGTATGAAGGAATAAAAAATGAAAATAAAAGTAAAAAAATTAAAAGAAAATGCAAAATTACCCAAATACCACCATCCAGGTGATGTGGGGATGGATATGTTCGCGATGGAATCAGTTACCATAAACCCTGGCGAGCGATATCGTTTTTGGCACGGTTTTGCTTTAGAATTTCCTGAAGGCTATGCGGCCATAGTTATGGATAAATCAGGTATTTCGAATTCAGGTCTTGCCAAAATGGGTGGAGTTTTCGATGCTGGATATAGAGGCGAGTATAATACTTTGTTGGTAAATTTATCCGATAAGCCTTATACTTTTGAGGAAGGGGACAAGGTTTCGCAGCTTGTGATAGTGCCTGTAATTATTGGAGAACTTGAAGAGACAAAAGAACTGAGTGATTCAGCTCGGGGAGAAGGAAAATTTGGAAGTACAGGGAAAAAATAAGACTTGTCCCGTACTAAATTTTTGGGTAAGATACATCATAACTATTGTAAACAATTAAAATTTTAGTACTGGGATGAAAGAAAAAATAAAAAATTTAATAAAAGATGCTTTAGAAAAAATCGGCACCGAAGAAGTGGATTTTATTATTGAGCACCCGGATGATTTTAAAAACGGCGATTTTTCTTCAAACGTCGCGATGGTTTGTGCAAAAAATGCAAAAATTAATCCGAAGGAATTAGCCGAAAAATTAAAAACAGAATTGGACAAAAATTTGCCGGAAGAAATCACTAAAGTAGAAGCAGTCGGAGGCTTTTTGAACTTTTATTTGTCCAGAAAATATTTTAGCAAAAGTATCGAGGAAATTTTGAGTAAGGGAAAAGAATACGGCAAGAACGAATTGCTCTTGGGCAAAAAAATAATGGTTGAATATACCGACCCGAACCCGTTCAAGCCTTTTCATATTGGACATTTGATGACCAATGCCGTCGGTGAATCGATCGCCAGGATTTTAGAACATTCGGGAGCAGAAGTAGCTAGGGCCAATTATCAAGGAGACGTGGGACTTCATGTGGCGAAAGCGATTTACGGACTTTTTGATAACGAAAAATTGCAAAGCAGGGCCGGATCTGTCGCGCTTCAGGCTGGTAATATCGGACGCGCTTATTCTCGTGGCGCAGAGCTTTATGAAATAGACGAAAAAGCAAAAAAAGAAATTGATGAAATCAATAAAAAACTTTATGCGAGAAATGACGACAAAATAAACGAAATATATAAATGGGGTTTTGACGTGACGATGGAAGCTTTTGAAGATATTTATAAAATTCTTGGAACGAAATTTGATTTTTACTTTTTGGAAAGTGCCATGGCGTCTATCGGTGAAGAAATTGTCAGAGCAAGCACCGGCAAAGTTTTTGAGGAGTCCGATGGCGCCGTTGTGTTCAAGGCGGAGAAATATGACCCGAAACTTCACACCAGGGTATTTATCACTTCTGCCGGCTTACCTACTTATGAAGCGAAGGAGTTGGGCTTAACTGAAGAGAAGTTCAAAACCGACCCGGCCATGGATTTATCTATTACCATTACCGCGAACGAACAGATGGACTATATGCGCGTCGTCGCTAAAGCAATATCGCTTATTTATCCTGAGCATGAAAACAAAATGAAACATATTACTCACGGGATGATGCGTCTTGCTTCTGGCAAAATGGGGTCCAGGAAGGGTAATGTGATTACCGGGGAATCCCTTTTGAATGAGGTTCGCGATACAATTTTAGACAAAATTACTGATAGTGGTTTTTCTCCGGAAGAAGAAGAAAAGGTGGCGACTGACGTCGGCGTATCAGCAATAAAATATTCAATATTAAAACAATCCACCGGTGGAGACATTATTTATGATTTTGAAAAATCGATTTCCTTTGAAGGAGATTCCGGGCCGTATCTTCAATATTCCTATACTAGAGCGAATTCTGTGCTGGAAAAAGCGCAAAAAGAAAATATTCAGCCGGATTTTGAAAATGTTCAGGAAGAGATTTTCGAATTAGAAAAATTATTGTACAAATTTCCGAGAATTGTGGCGCGGGCCGCTTCCGAATATGAGCCGCACCATATCGCGAATTACTTGATAGAAATTGCTCGCTCGTTTAATAGTTTTTATGGAAATAATTTGATTGTAAGCAAGGAGGACCAATATTCCCCGTACAAAGTATCTCTAACCTACGCCTTTTCTTTTGTGATGAAAAACGGCCTTCACTTGCTTGGTATTGAAGTTCCAAGGAAGATGTAGTTAAAACCCAACTCAACAATAGACGGTATTTTTTTGTATTGTTAGTAGTCCATTAATTTTTTGTGGGGTAATGAGTTTTTCACATCTACGCTATAGCGTAGATGTGAAAAAGAAGTATAATACAAACATCATGAAAAATAATAAATTTCGATACAAAGGAGCGTCAGTTAATATTTTCGGTTTGCCGAGTTTTAAAAATACCAAAAATACGAAAAGTATCCAGAAAAGAATATACTTACATTCATTTACTTCTGCCCATAACGACGACAGTCCGAAAAATTTACTACTTATGTATGATATTCCAGAAGAAAAGAAGAAGGAAAGAGACTGGTTTCGCCGGCAGCTTAAAAATTTTGACTTCGTGATGATCCAAAGGAGTGTCTGGGTTGGTCCTTCTCCATTGCCACAGAATTTCCTAGGCTATTTAAAAAATTTAGGTTTGCAAAAAAGGTTTAAAACATTTAAATTGGCTAAACCATATTCTTCCTAATCTACGCTATAGCGTAGATTGCAAATGTACCAATTTAGATTAGTTTTCCACATGCTGTTTTAGAAACATGTGAGATAATAAATTTATACAAGCTATTTTAAATAAAATGCGATTACAAAAATTAGTTTTACTGTTTTTGTTTATCTTTTTTGTTTCTTTTTCCCCGAAAGTTTTTGCTTTTACTTCAGTGGACGACAATATCATGGAGGACACCACTTGGACACAAGACCAAAGCCCCTATGTTGTCGGTACATCGATTGTCGTTCCGGCGGATGTAACACTTACTATTGAGCCTGGAGTAGTCGTCAAATTTTCTGGCGGATCCTTGATCATTGACGGGGCCATAAGTGCCTCCGGAACAAGCGCAGAACCTATCTATTTTACTTCTTACCAGGATGATAGTGTTGGAGGAGACACAAATGAGGACAATGGAGAATATTCTCCTGACGAAGGAGACTGGGATTGCATCTTAATTGAGTCTTTGACGGCGCAATCAATATTCGACCATGTGAATATGCGATATTCCGCTAATGGGCTTATTCTGTACGAGGGCAGTTCGGTGAGCTCAGATACGCTTGAGTTAGACAATGGAATTACGGCGCTCGGTTCGCACGCTTCTTTTACCAATTTGACGGTTCCCACGCTTGAAATCCTAAGGGGGAGCGAAGTATCTATTGATACAGCAAATATTTTAAATCCGGATTCTTCTTTTTTTTCTACGGTCTCTGTATTTGATGAAAGTCTTTTGACTCTTAAAAATACAACAATAAAAACTTCTGGGACTAGTTATGTTGTTGACGTTTTCGATAATTCATCCATAGTTTTTGATTCGGTTAATATGTCAGGCTCTATGTTTCAGGATTCGGCTATCGCAGTGTTTAATGATAGTTCTTTGAATATAAAAAATAGTTCAATCACAAATTTTGAAAATGGCATATATGTATTTAACAATTCCGCTGTGGATTTCTCAAATTCGTCCATAATCTGCGAACGTGACGGTCTTGTCGGATACAGTAATTCTACTCTAAATTTATCTAATGGGTCTATCTCTTGTGGCAATGATGGACTAGCTCTTTTTAATGAAGTAAAAGCTACGGTTGATAATATAAAAATTTCTGGAGCCACGGAAGCGGGAATTATTGTTTATAGCAATTATAATCCAGACGCTGTCGCAATAACAAAAAGTGAAATTACCGAAAACGTAAATGGTTTTGTGGTTTTTGGTACAACTATTTCTGCCCACGAGAATAATATTCATGATAATTATATTAGCGGGGTAACCTCTTTTACTCCTCTTGACCCAAATCAGTTCGATTTTACTTTAAATTTTTGGGGAGATGCATCCGGACCTAATACCCCTACAAACCCAGACGGATTGGGTGATATTATTTCTGGTGATATCTTATTTACTCCGTGGTGTAAAAATCAATCCTGCTTGACCCACAATCCGGTAATAATAATTCCCGGGGTGCTTGGGACGGAGATTAACAGGCCGACCGAAAATGGGACTGAAAAATTGTGGCTCGACCTCGTGCATAACCTTATGGACATCGGAGACGAATTTATGGACCCTCTTCAGTTCAATTCTGATTTAACTCCGTCGGATACGAATTTGACTATTGGGGACGTGATTAGGAAAGTCCTATTTTTTGATTATGGTGATGGCCTTGTTGAGGAATTCCAAAATCAAGGCTATGTTGAGGGGACGGACCTTTTTCTTTTTCCGTATGACTGGCGTTTTGGAGTGAACGAAGAAAATGTAAGTAAATTAAAACAAAAAATTATAGAGGTATTAATTCAAAGTGGCGCAGATAAAGTTGATGTCATCGCGCATAGCACGGGCGGACTTTTGGTGAAAAGATATGCGATGGAAAATCCGTCCGAACACAATATTGATAAAGCAGTCTTTGTCGGTGTACCGAATACGGGAGCGCCGAAAGCTGTTAAAGCGTTAATTCAAGGGGATAGTTTTGGAAATTTTCTTGTCGCCGATAGTGAGATGAAAAAGATTTCTAAAAACCTACCTGTCGCCTATGATCTTTTGCCCAGCGAGCAATATTATAACGTAAAGGGTAGTTATGTAAAAATTTATGACCAATCAGGAATATTATATACATCGCACGATTTAAACTACGAAGACATGAACGGTTTTTTGACTGCTGACCATGGACTAAATGCTCAAGCACTGATTAATGCGCAGAAATTACATGTCCCTGATTTTGATAACTATGATATGCGAACCACCGGAATAGATTTATTTGCAATTGATGGATGTAAGGCAGGGACAATCGGGAAAATCAGAGAGGTTATATATCATGGTATTTTGGGTGATTATATTAAATATTTAGCACCGGAAGAAACTCCCGGCGACGGCACAGTGCCATTGGAGAGTTCTACAAACTTACCGATTAATCAGGAGAACAAATATTATGTATTAGCGGGAGAACACGGAAAAATGTTAAGTCAGGAGGGTGCTCGGCAGAAAATTGTTAATATAATTTCTGGAAGTGATCTTCCTACGCAAAATATTATTACTCAAGATATTTCAGAATGTGAGCTCAACGGTAGAGCAATTTCTGTATATAGTCCGGTTTCTATTGATGTTGTGGATCAGGACGGAAATCACCCCGGACTGGCCTCTGATGGGGTAAGCATAGAGAACAACATTCCTAATGCAGATTATGAAATGATGGGCGAACAAAAGTTTGTTTATTTACCGACAGACGATGGGCAAAATTATACGATTAGCATTGCCGGCACCGGCGCAGGAGTATTCACCCTTACGGACGCAGTTGTGGAGAACAATAACGCCACAGGGATGAGGGTATTTGAAAATATACCTGTAACACCGAATCTTTTGGGCAAAGTAAACCTGGCTGATGGCACAACTTTGTCTTTAGACATTAATGGGGATGAAGAAATAGATAAAACAATAGGGCCATCCGAAACCCTAGATGCAGAACAAGCGCAGAATTTTGTGCCAGAGCAAGAAGAAGCAAAAGAAATTTTTCCCGCTCAAAGGTATATTGGTTCCGGAGGTGTGTCATTTTTGCCTATTGTTGTTTTCGAACCAAACGCAACAGAAGAAAACCAAAATGCAGAGCAAAAAACTATTCTTGACCCTGTTTTGCCTATTGAAGAAACAAAAAACACAGAACCAAGTTTTGTTTTCCCATCTAAACAAAAAATAAATCCATCGGTAAAGAATTCTATTATTGCCAATTCAATAAATAGCGACGCGCTGATTGATTATAGAATACTTGTTAGTATTTTTGTTGGAGTCTTTGCGATTTTATTAATAGCAAAAAAGTTTGTTAAGTTGTAAAATATTAGTATATGAACAAATCAAAAAAAATATGGCTTGTAATTTCCGCTAGCATATTTGTTTTACCTGAAATTTTTTGGAGCCCACTGTGTAATTTTCTTTATTCCTTTTTTATGCCAACAGTTCATGGCTCGAGCCAGATCTTTCGATATAATTTTTTATTAAATACTCAGTTTGAATTTTTATATAAAATAGTTTTGCTGGTTCAACTTGTCGGTACAATAGCATTTACTTTTGGTTGGATAAGAATTAGAAATACCCTAAAATCAAAATCAATATATTGGTTTATATTAATTTTGGGTGTTTTTTTAAGTTTGATGGCTTTTTTTACTTTTTATCTTTTGTGGGCAGTTGGTAATATGAGTTTTCCATAATAAAAGCTGACATTTTTAAGTGTTTTATGTTATAGTGTTATTACAAGCATTGAAGAGGCAATCACCTCGGAGCCCTCCAATACGGCGGGCAGGCTTTGGGAAGAAACCCGTTTTGGGGAGTAGAACCCAGTAAATGAGAAGTAAGCAAGGTGGTACCACGGGTAGAAACTCGTCCTTGTATAACAATTTTTTATTGTTGTACGGGGACGAGTTTTTTATTTATACAAATATATGGAAGAAAAAAACACAGGTAAAAAATCAGAAGCAGCCTTACGAGAAGAACGTATTCTGGAATTTTGGCGCGAGAATAAAACCTTCGAAAAATCCTTAGAAAAAAAATCTCCAAAAGGAAATTATGTTTTTTATGACGGGCCACCTTTTGCCACGGGGCAAATGCATTATGGGCACATCCTGGGGAGCACAGTGAAAGACGTCATTGGGAGGTATAAAACAATGCAAGGCTATCACGTTCCCCGCAAATGGGGCTGGGATTGCCATGGTCTGCCTATTGAGAACATCGTTGAAAAAGAATTGAACATTGCCGGACACAACGAAATTGAAAAACTCGGGATTGATAAATTTGTCGAGTATGCGAGAAGCAAAGTTCTGGAATATGACAAAGATTGGGAAAAGGGGGTCGAGAGGATCGGACGCTGGGTTGATTTTCGTGGCAGCTACAAAACGATGGACAACACTTTCATCGAATCTGTTTGGTGGGCGCTTTCCGAGTTTAATAAAAAAAATCTGGTTTACGAGGGAGTAAGAGTGCTCGCTTATTGTCCGAGATGTGAAACGCCAATTGCTAATTCCGAAATTGCAATGGACAATAGCTATAAAGATATTTCCGACATTTCTGTTTATGTAAAATTTGAACTAGAAGATGAACCCGGAACATATTTGCTCGCCTGGACCACGACGCCATGGACTTTGCCTGGGAATACCGCTGTTGCGATAAATAAAAATTTTGTTTACGTGAAGGTCAGAGTGGCGGATGATGTGTTGATTTTGGCAAAAGAAACCTTGCCGAATGTTCTAAAAGATAAAGAATATTCCGTGTTGGGAGAAATAAAGGGGGGGGAATTGATAGGTAAAAAATATAAACCAATTTTTCCATATTATAAAAATTCCGAGGCAGCAAAAAACAGAAATATCTGGAAGGTATGGCATGCTGATTTCGTGACTCTGGAAAAGGGAACCGGCATGGCACACCAAGCACCAGCTTTCGGCGAGGACGATATGGATCTTGCTAAAAGGAATGACATTCCTTGGATAATCCACGTGGATGAAACAGGAAGGTTCAAGTCTGAAGTTGTAGATTTTGCCGGGATGCAGGTAAAACCAAAGTCTGAAGAAAAAGACGGTCATCAAAAGGCGGATATTGAAGTTATAAAATATCTTGCAAAAACTAACACTATCTTCGCCAAAGAAAAAATTATCCACCCTTATCCGCACTGCATGCGTTGTGATACCCCGATTATTTATTATGCTTTACCGTCTTGGTTTATAAACATTCAGAAGGTAAAAGAGGATATTGAGAAGCAGGCAAAAAGTATTAATTGGATACCGGCACATTTGAAGGAAGGAAGATTTAAAAACATTGTGGAGGGAGCTCCAGACTGGAACATCTCTAGAAACCGCTATTGGGCAAGCCCGCTCCCTATTTGGAAATGTGAAAAATGTAAAGAGAAAACCTTTATTGGTTCCTTAGATGAGCTAAAAAGTAAAACCAAAAAGTCCGGGAACAAATATTTTGTTATGAGGCATGGAGAGTCCGAAAATAATGTTCTTAATACTTTTAATTCGGACGTAAACAAGCAAATCCATTTAACCGATAAGGGGAAAAATCAAATTATTGAATCGGTAAAAATTCTCAAGGGAACTAAGTTTGACTACATATTTTCTTCTCCCTTTGTAAGGACAAAAGAAACTGCCAGCTTTCTAAAAAAGGAGTTAAACATTGAGTCAGAAATTATTTTTGATGACAGATTAAAAGAATTGGATATGGGAATTTTGGAGGGAAAAACATTTGACGAATATGTAAGATTGAAAAATTCCGCAAATGAATATCTCTTTAGGCCAGAGAGTGGTGAATCATTTAAGGATGTTAAGTTGAGAATTTCAAAATTTATCTATGAAATAAATAATAAACACGAGAACAAGAATATATTGATTGTTACCCACGAACTTCCCGCCAGGATGTTGATCGCCGGGGCGATGGGCTATGATGACAACAAAACTCACAAAGAATTAAATAATCTTATTCGTCTTAAAAATGCAGAAATAAAAGAGTTTGATTTTGTGCCCATTCCCCACAACAAGGATTATGAACTGGATTTACATCGACCGTATATTGATGAAATTTCGCTTAGTTGTTCTTGTGGTGGCAATTTAGTGCGTGTTCCAGAGGTTATGGATTGTTGGTTTGAGTCGGGTTCTATGCCCTTCGCCCAGGATCACTATCCATTTAATAATAAAGAATGGCAAAAAAATAATTTTCCGGCTGGTTTTGTGGCTGAATATATCGCGCAAACAAGAACCTGGTTTTATTATACTCACGTTGTGTCTACTGTCCTTTTTAATCAGGCACCATTTGAGAACATCGTCACTACGGGCACCCTGCGCGCAGAAGATGGAGAGAAGATGTCTAAGTCAAAAAACAATTATCCGGATCCGTGGATTTTCATAGACAAATATGGAGTAGACGCATTGCGTATCTATCTGATGTCTTCCATTTTAATGAAAGGAGAGGATGCTAATTTCTCGGAAAAGTCCGTACAGGATATTTCAAGCAAGGTAGTCGGGAGACTCTTCAACGTTCTTGCTTTTTATGAACTCTATCGTGATCGCGCGCTGGAGACAAATGAAAAAACCCGATCAAAAAATATTCTGGACAAATGGATTTTAGCTAGGTTTTATCAAGTGTTGAGTGAAATTACGGAAGGGATGGAAAGATATGATATGGTGGAAGCGACCAGGCCACTTGATTTATTTATTGACGACCTGTCCACTTGGTATTTACGTCGCTCTCGTGAGAGGATAAAAGACGGAGACATAGAAGCGAAGCAGACTCTATATTTTGTCTTAAAAACCTTGGCAAAATTAATTGCCCCCCTTGCTCCACTTTCCGCAGAAGATATTTGGTTTAAATTAAAAAACAAGGAAGATGAAGAAAGTGTACATTTAACGACCTGGCCCACAAAACCGATTAAGATTTTTTCATTTGGTAAAACAAGAATTCTCGAAGAGATGGAGTCGGTAAGAAAAA
>Ga0172379_10002443_pt1 | contig 32783 bp, 33 predicted proteins | sample GrowelOW334metaG_FD_119756 | JGI IMG/M metagenome (GOLD analysis project Ga0172379, IMG submission 119756) | Groundwater microbial communities from an aquifer near a municipal landfill in Southern Ontario, Canada - Groundwater well OW334 metaG | ecosystem: Environmental > Aquatic > Deep...
CGGGCTTTTGATTTTTGATTTTTTAGTTTCGACGATGATTTCTTTATTTCTTTCAGAAACAAATACAGTATCCCCTTTGGAAACTTTATTGGAAATAATATAAGACGCCACTGAATTCAAAATCTTATTTTGAATTAAACGGTTGAGCGGTCTCGCCCCATAGTGCGGGTCATAACCTTCTTTTGCCAAGTAAGAAAGCGCCCCATCGGAAATTTCAAAATTTATTCCTTTAGCTTTTAAACGATCCACCACAACCCTGATTCGCAAATTGACTATCTCTTTTAGAGCAGTTTCCGACAAAACATCAAAGACAATAATTTCGTCTAGGCGATTTAAAAATTCTGGGCGGAAATTATCTTTTAACGCTTCTGTAACTTTTTCTTTCATATTACTGTAGTCTTGTTTTTGAGAGTTATTAGAGAATCCAATTGATTCCATTTTTTCAACAAATTGTGAGCCGATATTAGAAGTCAAAATTATAATAGTATTTTTAAAATTCACTACTCTCCCCTTACCGTCAGTTAATCTTCCTTCATCAATAACTTGCAGAAGCATATTAAAAACCTCCGGATGAGCTTTTTCAATTTCATCAAAAAGTATCACCGCATATGGACGATGCCGAACAGCTTCTGTTAATTGACCAGCTTCATCATAACCCACATATCCTGGTGGAGATCCAATAAGCTTTGACATAGAATGTCTCTCTGTGTACTCAGACATATCTATGCGAATAATTGCACTATCATCATTAAACATAAATTGTCCAAGCGCTTTAGTAAGTTCTGTTTTACCGACACCTGATGGACCTAGAAAAATGAAAGAACCTATTGGCCGATTTGGATCTCCAATACCAGCGCGAGAACGACGGATAACATCAGCCACGCGCGAAATAGCAGTATCTTGACCCACAACTCTCTTTTTTAATTCAACTTCCATTTTTTCAAGTTTTTCACGTTCTTCTTCAAGCATCTTCGTAAGTGGTATTCCTGTCCAACGGGCTACCACCTCGGCGATATCTTCAGCCGTAATTTCTTCTTTTAAAATTCTACGAGATTTTTGCAATTTCTTTAATCGCGCAAGTTTTGTATCAAGCTCTTTTTGAAGTGTAGGTATTTTTCCATAACGCAACTCGGCAGCTAAAGTAAGATCCGCTTTCATTTCTGCATCTTCAGCTTCTAAACGAATACTTTCAAGTTCTTTCTTAATGCCTCTGATTTCGGATACGATTGTTTTTTCATTCTGCCACTTTAATTCAAGCTCTTTTGTCTTCTCAGACAAATTGCCTATTTCTTTATCTATTTCTTTAATTCTATTTTTTATTTCATTATTTTTTTCTTGTCCTTTTTCTTTTTGTTTTTCTTCCCCACCCAAAGAGCCGATCTCTTTCTTAAGAGCTTCTTTTTCAATTTCTAAACGCATCGTCTTTTTATTCGCCTCTTCTAAAATTGGCGGTTTGTTTTCAAGCATTATTTTAAGTGAAGAAGAAGCCTCATCAATCAAATCCACAGCCTTGTCTGGTAAAAATCTGTTTGTAATATAACGGGAAGAAAGATTGACTGCAGCCACTATGGCATCATCAGTAATTCGTATTCCATGGAAAAGTTCATATCTTTCTTTTAGTCCGCGAAGAATTGCAATTGCGTCTTCTATGCTAGGTTCATCAATATAGACAGGCTGGAAACGGCGAGCCAAAGCAGGATCTTTTTCTATATGTTTTTGATATTCTCGTAAAGTAGTAGCGCCAATAGCTCTTAACTCTCCACGCGAAAGCGCTGGCTTCAACATATTCGAAGCATCCATAGTGCCTTCAGCCCCACCTGCGCCGACGATAGTATGAATCTCGTCAATAAAAAGAATTATTTTTCCAGAAGATCGCTCGATCTCTTTCATAATACCTTTTAATCTCTCTTCAAACTCTCCACGATATTTTGTACCAGCCACGAGCATTCCTAAATCAAGAGAAACGACTTCTTTGTCTTTTAAAGATTCAGGCGTATTATTTTTTGCGATTAATTGCGCCAACCCTTCCACTACGGCAGTTTTTCCAGTCCCTGCCTCTCCTATTAAAATAGGGTTATTTTTTGTTCGGCGCGAAAGTATCTGCATTATACGAGTAATTTCATTATCTCGGCCGATAACTGGATCCAGTTTGTCTTCTTTTGCTAGCTTGGTTAAATTGCGAGTGTATTTCATCAATAATTTAAATTGTTTTGGCGGAGTTACATCGGTAATGTTTTGGCTACGAAGTTCCTCTAAAACTTTCATCACTTGATCTTTGTGAATTCTAAATCGCGCTAAAGTCTCGCGAGCTTCACTCGTAACTTCGAGAATCGCGATAAAAAGATGTTCAGTTGAAACGAAATCATCTTTCATAAATTCTGCCAATTTCGCTGATTGTTCTATAACTTGCGCTAAATCAGGGTTGAGATAAATCTGATACGAAGGTGAAATAGTACTGCGCGTTTCTGGTAATTCAATCAATTCTAAAACAGAGTCGGTCAAAAGCATTGTGTCAATTTCCAATTTATCTAAAATAGAATTCACCATAGATTCATCTTGGAGCAAGAGTGCGCCAAGTAAATGTAAAGAAGATACGTGATTTACTCCACGTTCAATAGCTAGCTCGTGGGCTTTTTTAATGGCATCTTTGGCTTTTGTTGTAAATTTATTTAATGGTGGCATTTATTTTATATATAATTTAATTTATATATTTATATTATACACTACGTGTCAAGTGTATGAAGTCTTACTGAAGTTTAGATGAATTAGTATCTGTCTTAGTAGGTGCTATTAAAGCATCACTAATAGCTTTGATTGAAACAAAATTTGTTACATCATTTAAAAGAGCAATACCTAGAGCCTCTCCGTCTAAATTAAGAACTAACCCTCCGGCATTTGATTTAGTAACATTAATATCAATATTTTTATTTCCTTCATAAATAGAAGAAGAAATACTGTTGCCCAAGACTAAAACTTTTTGCCCTATTTTCATTTTGTTTAAATCTCCAAAAACTGGCACAGTAAAAGCTAATTTATTTTTCTCGTCAAGTGGAGCTCCTATTTTAAGAAAAGAAAATCCAGACTTATCAGTTGATAAAAAACTAGCTTTGAATTTTCCACTATCATTTTTTACAAAATAAACTTCTTTATCTGGAACAAGTGTTGCATCAGCCACAATAATCCCGTCAGTAGAAATTGCGAACCCTCTCCCCGCTCCCACCTCAACAGTAAAAAAATTTTCATCTTGAGTTTCTTTAGTTATAGAAAATACAGCAGATTTATTTTTAGCAATTGCATCCACAACCAAGTCTTCTTCTTTTATGACTACTGTTCGAACTGTGGTTTTTCCTTCCACTTGCTGGATTTTTTCAATTGTTTGCTGAACAACGCGATTAATAGGCACAGTAACAGACTCTGGTGCTTGTTGCATTAGAGTCACAGTCGTTATGCCTGTGGCAATAGAGGTGACGAAGCTAAGTAGTATAGCTAATAATATAAGTTGTGTTTTATTTAATTCCTTAACATCCATACCTCAATTATACCATTTTTTTAGTTTAGTCAAAATCTCGGATAAAACTTTTATAGTATAATCAATATCTTTTTTTGTCGTATCTCTACCTAAAGAAAAACGCACTCCACCCTCCTCCGCTAAAGCTTCGGCGGGCAAGCCTATTTTATTACGTAAAGCTTGTATTACATACGAACCTTCTGCACTAGAACTTTTACAAGCGCTTTTGGCCGATACCATTATCCCCTTCGCAGAAAGCTCAATCACCAAAAGATCACTCGGAATTTTAGGAAATGTTATATTTACATTATTTGGTAATCTATTTTCCAAATCGCCATTAATAACAAAATTAAAATCAAAATTTTCGAGCTGGTCTGGACCCAAGCCGAGGACCCGAGAAAATTTTAGATTTTTATTTTGTAACTCTTCGATAAAATAATCACGAAGTTTTTCTAGACGCTTACTTTCTTTTTCTTTTATTTCTTGTGTTTTTTTTAATGCACGAGAAAATTTTAAAATCTCCGGCAAATTTTCTGTACCTGGACGAATTCCTCCCTCTTGATCTCCTCCACCATACACCTTCGCAAGTTTAATTATTTTCTTTTTATAGAGAACTCCAACCCTGCCAGCTTGCCCGTCCTTTGGCGTGGCTCCTTCTATTTTTGAACCAGAAAGTGAAAGTAAATCTACCCCTAATTTTTCAACATTAAGATCTAAGTAATTCACCGCCTGTACTGCATCAGTATGAAAAAGAGGAAAAAAAGTAGAATTTGTTTTTCTATAGAATCTAATTGCTTTTACAATTTCTTTTATTGGCTGGATTGTACCGATTTCATTATTCGCATACATTACTGAAACGAGCACAGTATTTTTTTTTATTTCTTTTTTTATTTTTTTGGGGTCTACTATTCCATTTGCCTCAACTGGTACGATTGTTATTTCTACTAGTTTTCTTTTTGCCAATAATTTATAAGTCTCAAGAATTGATGAATGTTCTATGTTTGTGGTTATAATATGAGGCACACTTATATGTGTCTTTTCGAGCCAAGCCCACACCACTCCCTGTATTGCAAGGTTGTTACTTTCTGTCCCGCCACTTGTAAAAATTATTTCTTCTGGTCTAGCGCCTAAAATACTAGAAACCTCTTTCCTTGAATTTTGAAGTTTGATTTTTGCCTCTACGCCAGCTCTATGTATAGAACTAGGATTTGCCGATGCGCTAGCGGCATAATCTAGGTATACCCCCACACCTATTTTTTTTGATTTTAAATAGGTGTGGGGGTATATATATTTATTTGGCTTTTTGTCATTTGATTTGGGCATAAAAATAGTATACCCAGTTAGTAGATTTTAGCAAAGTAATTTTTAAAAAATTACGCGCTTCGCGCCTTGCTAAAACTCACTACTGGGTATATATTGAAATTACATGAACACAAAGCTTCAAATTGCTTTTTTTATTTTTATTGGCATTATTATTTTATTTGGAATTATTTGGGTTGTTGTTACAGAAAAACGCTTAAAGAGATTTTTCCTTGGTAAAAAAGCAAAAGATTTGGAAGATACCATCATTTCATTAGAAAATAGTATTACTGAATTAAATAAAACAAAGAACGAGATACAAAAAGATATTGCCATAATAAACACTAAACTTAAAAAAAGCATTCGTGGGCTTGAGACAATACGCTTCAATCCTTTTCCTGACCAAGGCAGCAATCAAAGTTTCGCAATTGGAATGCTAAATGAGGAAAATGATGGTTTGGTAATTTCAAGTTTATATTCTCGTGAACGAATGAGTGTATTTGCCAAGCCTATCAAAAATGGAAAATCTGAATACGAACTCACAGTTGAAGAAAAAGAGGTTTTGAAAAAAGCTCAAATATAATAATGGAAAAAAATAAACAAAAAGAAAATATAGTAAATCGGCCACCCGTAGTAGTAGTTATGGGTCATATTGATCATGGTAAATCAACCTTGCTTGATTATATAAGGAAAACTACCATTACAGAAAAAGAAGCTGGAGGAATAACTCAAAAAATTTCTGCTTATGAAGTTATCCATCAGAATAAAAAAATAACTTTTTTAGATACCCCTGGACACGAAGCTTTTTCAAAAATGCGTGAACGTGGCGCCAAAATAGCCGACATTGCTATTTTAGTTGTTTCAGCAGAAGATGGTGTAAAAATGCAAACAATTGAAGCATGGAAAACTATTGTCGAGTCCGACACTCCATGCATCGTCGCTATAAATAAAATAGATAAAATAAACGCCGACATAGAAAAAACAAAAAAAGAATTAGCAGAACATGAAATCTATTTGGAAAATTATGGAGGAAAAATTCCTTTTGCAGAAATTTCTGCAAAAGTTGGTACTGGAGTAGACGAATTACTCTCACTTATTTTAATTTTAGCAGAAATGGAAAATTTAACTGGAGATAGCTCTCTTGATGCCTCTGGCTATGTAATTGAAGTGAACTTAGATTCTAAACGTGGAATAATGGCAACCCTAGTAATAAAAAATGGAACCATTAAAAATGGAATGACTGTCGTGGTTAGAAAAGCTATGTGTTCCACGCGTATAATAGAAAATTTTTTAGGAAAAACAATAAACGAAGCTACTTTCTCTTCCCCTATTCGTATTGTAGGTTTTGATAGAATGCCTAAAGTAGGCGCACAGTTTAAAACTTTTCAAAAAAAATCAGATGCAATAAAATATATTGAAGAATTACCCTCCTCCGCCAAAGGTGGACAGGTAACGCCCAAAGTAGAGGAAAATAATAAAAAAATAATACCAATAATATTAAAAGCTGATGTCTCCGGATCAATTGAAGCAATTGAAAAAGAAATTTCTAAAATATCCGCCAAAGGCGGACCCGCCTCTGGCGGGAACGATATAAAGACCGTAGAATTCAGAATTGTTGGAAAAGGTATTGGACCTATTTCTGAATCCGATATAAAAAATGTGTCATCTGGAGATACTATTGTCATAGGGTTTAATGTAAAAGCAGACAAAAGCGCAATCGATACTGCCCAAAAAAGAGGCATCACAATTTCTTTCTTTGATATTATTTATAAAATGACAAAGTGGCTAGAAATACAAATGGAAGAAAGAAGACCAAAAATTGAAACCATAGAAACAACTGGTCGCGCAAAAATTATTCGAGCCTTTAGTCGCACCAAAGAACGTCAGATATTAGGAGGTAAAGTTATTGAAGGACAAATCAACTTAAAAAGTACTATCAGAATAATGCGCCGAGAATTTGAGATTGGTCGGGCAAAAATTATTAATCTAGAAAAAAATAAAGTAAAAACAAGCGAAATCGGAGAAGGTACTGAGTTTGGAATGATGATTGAATCAAAAATAGAAGTTGTCTCCGGAGATATATTAGAATCTTTTTCAATGGTACAAAAATAATGAACCAGAGAAATGAAAAAGTAGCGAATCAGATTAAAGAATTGGCGGCGCAATTTTTAGGACGCGAGAATAATAAAACCTCACTCATCACGGTCACTTCTGCGACCACCTCTCCTGATTTAAAACGAGCAACCATATTCATTACAGTACTTCCTAATTCTAAAGAAAAATCTGCCCTAGATTTTATAAGACGAAAACTTAAAGATTTGCGAAAATATTTAAAGAAAAATATGCCAATAAAAATAATTCCTTTTCTTGATGTGGAAATAGATCTAGGAGAAAAAAACAGACAAAAAATTGACGAACTGCTTCAAAAAAAATAATTGAGGCCTGGGGCGGAATCGAACCGCCGTATATTCCTTTTGCAGAGGAATGCCTTACCACTTGGCTACCAGGCCGGTGTGCCGGGAGGGAGACTCGAACTCCCAAGGGTTGCCCCACTAGTTCCTAAGACTAGCGCGTATACCAATTCCGCCATCCCGGCAATATCGTTGTGGTCACACATAAAATTCTGCTGAATTTTTGCGCGACCCCGCCTCGGCTCGTCAGCCTCCGGCTCGCACAAAGTGCCTTTGCACTTTGTGCGCCCTGAAGGGATCGAACCTTCGACCTTATCCTTAAGAGGGATCTGCTCTACCAGCTGAGCTAAGGGCGCAAAACTTTTACGTTAGGTCTTGCCTGACGCAATGTGCCCGAGGTGGGAATCGAACCCACATCCCTTACGAGACACGATTTTAAGTCGTGCGCGTATACCAGTTCCGCCACTCGGGCAAACAAAATAAATTATAAGTAAAAAATGATTAAATAACAAGCTTTTTAGCTATATTCTCGTATGATATTATCTACTTGACATTTATATTAATAAGTGCTATACTACGCCTGTATGAATAAAACAAACAACAATAGAATAATTTTGGGCTTTAAAATGTTATCTATATTAGCTTTTGGTTTATTGATCATACCAGCGAAAGTTTCTGCAACGTCTGGATATGTCTATTACCCAACACCTTATATTTCATCCATAAGCCCAGATTCTCTCAATAGTAATATTGGGTCAAATATTGTTATAGCGATTACAGGAGGTGGATTTCTTCCAAGCTCAATCGCTAGAGTTAATGGATCTAATCGCATGACTACTTTTGTTGATTACTCTCACCTTTTGATTAGATTAAATCCAAACGATACCTATAACACTGATGGAATTTATATCAATGTTTTTAATGGATTTCCAAATGGAGAATATTCTAATGCAGTATTATTTAAGATAAATAATAACAATAATTCTTCGACGACAATAACCAGAACTACTACAAACATAGTAAACAATACAGACAATACTTATTTAAATACGAATACAAATCAAACAGAGAATACGACAACTGCTAAAACGAACTCAAAATCTAACAACCTCGCAGCTACTGCTATTTTCGGATCAACTGGTAGCTTCCTCCCTTCTGGACTAATACAATGGATATTGTTTGCCATAATTATTTTACTCATCGTAATATTAGTAAGAAGAATCTTCGGCGCTAGCGCAAAATACAACGAAGCACCAATGAAAACTCCATAAAAAACATTCTAAAATAAAGGAAACAGCCAAAAAGTCAGCCCCAAAAGGGGTTGACTTTTTGGCTTTGGTATGATACAATGTGAGTTGAAAAAAGCTCGTTGAAAACATAAAAAACAGAGAGTTTCTCTCTGTTAAAAATATATAGGATAAGGAAAAGAGGGTTTCCCTCTTCTAAAGAAAAACAAAAACCTGCGCCCTGTGGGCGCTCAGAAAAGGAGAAGTAAAATGAACAACTGGATAGAAATAGGTTTATTTTCGTTGACAATGTTGGTGCTATCGTATTTTCTCGCCTATACACTTTCAACACTTGATATTCTTTGGACCCGCTTAGAAAGCGGAAGTATCAAGTTTATCAAAACTGGAAACTCTCTCCGGAAAATAATTTACAACACACCGGGGTTCGAGTTAGTTAATGGAGATAATGGAATAGAAGAATTCAAAACCACAACCAAAACTAGGCCACGTCCTTGGTTAGGATTGTATTGGATAGGGCTACCACCCTACGCCACAATCCACAGATTTAAGATAACAAAGGAAACAGAAAATCCTTCAGGCAAAACCCCCGAAGACTGGATCTTGGGGGGCAAAGAAGAATTTGCGGTTGACAGTCTCAGATTTATTTTTCCACGACCTTATGTACTGAAAGCCGTAGAATTGAAAGACAAAACATCGGTTGATCTTCTGGTATTGGCGAAATTTGAAACTGTTAGGCCTTATGTTCCGGTCTTTTATTTCAAAGGGAAATTCTTTGAAACCGCAGGAGCAGACATTAGGGCCAACATAATCGACATAACAAAGGACCTTGATCTTGAAAGTTTCATTGCAGCTCCTAAGGGAGAAGTGGATGGAATTCTCTCTGGGATGAAAGATCGCGATGGAAAATTCAATCAAACATTGATTGAACAAGTCGGGCTTCGTTTAACGGGAATTTCAATCCCGCAATATGATCCGTCCGACGAAAAATTGCGGGATGCGATGAATGCAACTACTATCGCAAAAGAACAAGGAAAAGCAAAAGTTGTAACAGCAAACGCTGAAGCTGAAGCTCAAGAACGGCTTGCAACCGCTCAAAGAATTGAAATTAAAGAAACAGTGGAAGGGTTTGGAGGAGACACAAAAGCTGCAGCTGAAGTTCTTCGGGCACAAGCTCTTGCAGGAGGGAGTATTACAACTCTGGTGGACGGAAAAGCCCCAGCTGTGGTGCCCGTCGGAGGAGGTAAATCATGATACATTGGATTTGGATAATTCCTGCGATAATGATTGTAATCATGATCATAGCCCCCAAATTATTCCCCAAACAACAATCAAAAGTTCAGCAAACTCAGCCTCAAGCTCAATCCCAACAACCCAGTAATAAATTTAATTGGGAATGGTTGGTGATTCCTATCGTCGCGATCGTAATAGGGTTAGTGGTATGGTTAGGTTTGTGGTTCTTTAACCGCCCATCCAAAATAATACCTACTACTACTCAAGCTCCGCGACAGATGCAGATGAGGGATTTCTCCCCCTCACCAGAAACAAGATCATTGACCTTTGGGGAAGGTCCAACAGTCTTGTTTGAGTATAAGGGAGGGCCTCTCGTTTGGGATGCCCAAGGAGGGACAATTAAAATCACCCCCCCATCCGGGAAAAGTTGGGAGGATAGTCCCCAGATAAATAATCTGGGGATCAAAAATAACCAACTCGAAAAGGGTTGGTATGTAGTAAGTAAACCTCCAGGCTCTAATGCCACGGGGGTTAATATCACCAAAATTTGGTGATCCGCCTGACCAGCGGAAAAAGAGGTCAGAAAGGAGGTAAATATGGCTACACTACATCGCGCTAGCCACGCAAAAGGGCGAATTTCATTTACGAAATTCGCCCTTTAATATTTCCACCCAATTATTTTATTTACTTACTTATTTACTTTAAATTCACCGTTCCCTGTTCTGGGTTTATCTCACTTTCATCTATCCCTAAAGTATTTAACACAATACCAAGAATAGTCCAGACTCCCATCATGATGGTGATCCCAATAATTCCCCACATCATATGACTTTTGCCAGTGGTTTTTTTCTCTTCATTCGCTTGATTTGAAAGAAATTCAAATACACCATAAAGAAAATACACAACAGCTAAAGCAAACAGAAGCTTGATGAGTGGATTGATGATCATAATGTCAACTTTCCCAATAAACTCATCTAAACTCGAGCTCGCCGCATAAGCTATTTTTGTAGACAAAAAATCCATATTTCAATTAATCTACTGTTGTACTGTGGCACCTGTAGGTAAAATAACATTAGTATTATTACTACCAGTAAGTTGAAAAGTGTCAGTTAAAATATTTACAAGCCCCCACATAGCCACAATAACAGCAAAGCCAATAATACCGTAAATTACTCTGTCTCTACCTTTTTTCTTTGCCTCTTCATCATCTCCAATCATATAAGAAATAACTCCCCACACAAACCAAACAACCGCCAAGGCAATCAAAACTGGAACAACAGCATTAAGTAAATCTTCAATTTTACACAATACTGCTTTTAATCCATTTACTGGTCCGACATTACAACCAGCAGATGCCGCAAACACAGAAACTGGCGCTAAACTTAAAACAAAACCTGACAATACAATTAATTTCTTTTTCATATATTTTTACTTTCGACTAATTTATAATAAACTAATAATGTACTTCAATTATATCCGGTAGTGAAACTTTATGCAAAGTTCTACTACGGGATTATACCCTGTGGTGAAACTTTATGCAAAGTTCTACTACGGAGTATACCTTCTTCTAAAAATCAAAGCAAATTTTTTTAAGGAGGAGTAACTTCTGGAAGAAATTGCATATCTTTAATACTAAAAGTATTACCCAGGATTCCTACTAATCCCCAGACAGATAACATCACCGCCAAAGCGATAATACCCCAGATCATAAACTGCTTGCCTTGTGCTCTTTTTGCTTCTTCGTTAGCATTGATTATGAAAAACTGCACTACTCCCCAGACGAACATAACAGTAGCAAGAGCAAAAATCAAAGGAATGACAGAGCTATTGATAATGCCAGTGATATAGCATAAGACATCTTGAAATTTTGGATGACCAGCGAGAGTGCAAGTAGCAGAGTCCCCAGTTAAAGGAGCAAGCGAAGGGGCAGAAATGCTATCTGAAAAGAAAGTGTTCACAACAATATTCACCAACCCCCACAAACTAACTATAACTGCAAAACCAATAACTCCATAAATTATTCTATCTTTTCCTTTTTTCTTAGCTTCTTCCCCATCAGCGATGACATACTGCACTACTCCCCAGACAAAATAAACTATCCCTAGGGCAACTAAAACCGGAACAATAGAGTTAAGAATATCTTTAAACTGTAATATCAAATCTTCTATATCCATAATTTATGATTCATAATTAATTATAATGCGAGTACTGTCGCTGATATCATCTCGGCGATAGCCCAAGCTCCTAATAATATGGCTGCGCCTACTAAAGTCCAAGTAAGAGCACTTTTTGCTTTATTTAATTCTTCCGGTTTGCCTTGAGCTTTTACAAAAAGAAAACCACAATAAATAATGGCGAGCGCTATAACTGGCATACCGATTTTAAGCACCCCTTCTAAGATATCATGAATTAAAGCAGATATTGAAGGAAATTTATTATTTAATGGATCAGTAATTTTGCCTCCAGGAATTTCTGTTCCACTTCCAAGAGCATAAATATTAAATAAAGGTACACTTAATATATAAGTTACTAAAATTAATTTCTGCCAATTTTTCTTCATGAATTTCATGTTTATATTATATCCTGTAGTGAAATTTTTTCAAAATTCTACTACGGGGTTATATCTTATTATTTTAAAGGATCAAAACCAATCCAACTACCCTCATAACCCAAAATGAATAATATTGTCCTAATAATTAGAAAAGCCGCTACAGCAATAATAAGCCCAAGAACTACATTAAAAAAAATACTTTTTGCCTTAGTTCTAGCCCCTGCTGCTTCCCCACCAGCAGTAACCATTAGGAAACCAGCATAAGCGAACATTATGGCCGCAATAGGTATAACCATACTAAAAAGAATAAAATGAATAACTGTATTTATAAGTGCCATAAATGCATTAAAATCACAAGGTTGAGTTGTATTATCACAAGGAACTAAACCATCTGCTAAAGAAAGAGCTGGAATTATAAGAATTAAAAATACTAAGAATGAAATTGTAATTTTTTTTATATTTTTCATGCTTGTCCGCCTCTGGCGAAAATTTATTTTAATAATAAAAGACTCAACTTAGTATTCGCATCTTTGATTGCATCTGCTACTAATAGATTATTAGAAATCACAGCATTGATCATTTCACCAAAAATATTATCCGTATCTTTTGGTGATGGATCAAGCCAACTCTTCCCATATAATGCTGAACTGTAAAAAATAGGGAAATACGCGTCTTGTGGTTTGAGGGCAAGCAAATCTCTACGTGCTGGTGGTACACCTGTAGCCGTAGCAAACTTTGAAGCAAAATCCGAGGTCGCCATCAAGCTCGCTGCTAGGAAAGCTGTGCTGATATTTTTTGAAAAAGAAGAAATAGCAATTCCAGTTACCCTAGCTCCAGTCGCTTTAAAAGTAGCATTTTTAATTTGAGGTACTCCTGTGACAAAGAAGTTTTGATTAGGATTTCTTTTTACTAGAGATTGAAGTTCAGAAGCATAGCCAAAATAAAAGGCTAAATCCTCCCTAGAAAAAGCATCGTCAGAATTCGGAAATGATTTATTCCAAGAATATACAGGATTGTTTGGATTTGAAAAATCTGTATATAATTTTAAAATTGAAGGAAGATTAAAATTTCCAATTGAAGAATCTAATGTTGAACTCAAAACTCCATCTGTTTCTTTCACGATAGGATTGCCAGCCTGCATAAAAAGAGTAGCTAGTATATCTTTAAAATGAATTATATTTGAAGAATATCCAAAGGCTATCGCGCTTTTTATTATTTTATTTGAATCATCTTTTTTTGTAAGGGTAGGTACAATGTTTATCATCTCATCCCAATAAGCCGGAGGGTAAACAACCCCATTCGCATCAAGAATACTTCTATTGTAATACATCATAAGCGGATCAATAGAAATTGGAAAAGCCAAAATTCCATTCTTAGTTAAAAACACTTCTCCTGCCCCTGCAAAATTGTTCTTAAAAGAAGAGAGAGAATAATTCTGATATGGAATAGTAAAAATTTTATCAGTATAATGAAAAACTAAATTATCAGGCAAGAAAAACATATCCGGTCCTGTTCCTGAAGCAGCAGCCTCGAGTAAATCTTGATCGAAGGTATCAGCAGATTTTTGTACATAAGAGACAGTAAAAGTAGGATTTGCATTATTAAAATCTTTCATTACGGCAGACATCGTCGCATCTCCCACTGTACCCCACAGAACTACATTACCTAGACTGCCTTTTCCACCCTTTCCGATTGGAATTGCACCTGAAAAAACCAAAACACCCAAAATAGCTGCGGCAATGAATATAATTAAGATGATTAGTTTAAAATTTCCTTTCATGAATTATTCTGTTTTTACTTTATAACTTTTTATTTTATAACTTAGTTAATATCATACCATAATGGTGATCTCCTGCATCAATTTCTCTATCCACAACAAAACCTTTTTTCTCAAAGATCTCTTTCGCTTTATCTTTAGGAATAATGGTTGTTCCGCTCATAATTGAAGACTCTGACCAGTCAATAAGTAAAACTCTCCCTCTTGGTTTCAATATTCTTTTTATCTCTTCAATAAACTGTTCTTTATCTCCTACTTGAAAGAGTATATTAGAAGCGATAATTGCATCTGCCACCCCATCGCCAATTTTTGTTCCACCGAGCTTCTCCACATCTCCTAAAATAATTTCGACATTATCTAAATGAGCTTCGAGTATTTTTCTTTTTATGGTGTCTAAAAAATCTTTTTGCAATTCAACTGCATACACCTTTCCTTTTGGCACAATGGCTCCTAATGCGACGGAATAAAACCCAGTCCCCGCACCTAAATCCGCCACGATATTATCTTCCCTTAATCCAAAAGATTTTAAATTTTTTACCGGATCAGTAAACATACATATATTATAGTATAAATAATACAAAAAAACTTATCCACCACATTAATGTCAAGGATGCCCCTTGACATGCTACAATAGGAAAATGAAAAATAGGGATTATAAAAATTTTACACCAGGAAACATAGTACATATTTACAACAGAGGTAATAATAAAGAAAAAATATTTTTTGATGAACAAGATTATAAGGCTTTTCTTTTTAGGCTTGGACTTTGTTTAGGATTTACTCAAAAAGAACTAAATAAGGAAAAATTAATCGCAATACCCTACTCTAGAATCAGAATTACTAACATAGAAAAAAAAGATTTTAAACTTCTAGCTTTCTGTCTTATGCCGAATCATTTTCATTTATTAATTGAACAAGTTGGAGACATTACCATTTCAAAACTAATTGCAAAACTTTGTACAAGTTATGCTATGTATATTAATAAAAAATATAAAAGAGTCGGGCATATCTTCCAAGATCAATTTAAATCTGTATTAATGGAAAATAACTCTCAACTAATATGGACTCCATGTTATATTCACATGAACCCAGTAAAAGATAAATTAACAAAACATCCATCAAAATATTTATGGAGTAGTTATAATGATTATGCAAGTAATAGAAATTTACCAATAATAAATAAAGAATTATTACTATCAACTTTCGGTGATCTTGATAACCTTATAGAACAAACATTGAATTTTAGTGTCAAGGATGCCCCTTGACACTTTGATATTTATGCTTTTCTGAACTTGGAATCAAATAGTTTATATATAGTTATAATAAAATAAGGAATTATTAATATAAATAAATATTCTTCTAAAGGCATTAACCCTATGGTTATACCAAGTGTTTTATCAACTGGAAAAGACCAATGACCTCTTAAAATAGCTAATGAATCCCATACAATTCCAAATAAGAAAAAGAAAAACACTATCTCTATTCTCTCTCTGGGATTTATAGAGGTGGATATGGTTCTTTTTCTCAAGAAGTAAAGTAACAAGAAATATTATTATTAAAATTGTTATATATTCAAAAAACATAAATATTTATATACAAGCCAAGGACGCTATACCATCGCCAGCGCGAAGGCGCATTATCGTCACCCCTTGGGTCTGACGACCAAGAGAAGAAATATCTTTTAAAGCTGTCCTAATGACTTGTCCTTTCTTGGACATAGCAATCAATTCTATCTCTTCTCCTGATAAAACCTTTGCCACGATGAGTTTCCCAGTTTTAGGAGTTACTTTGGCTGTTTTTACACCTGAACCACCACGTTTTTGAACTTTGTATTCTTTTAAATTCGTTTTCTTGCCAAAACCATTCGCACTCATCGTGAGAAATGCTCCTGCATTCTTTCCGCCTGAGGCGGATCCGCCTTTGGCGGACACGACATCCACACCGATAACCTCATCACTCTTGCCCAGCCTAATACCACTTACTCCTCCTGCTGTCCTACCCATTTCACGCACATCAGACTCTTTAAATCTAATTGATTGACCATTCGCTGTGGCAATCATAACTTCATCTCCTTTTTCTACAGAAAGAGCGGAAACAAGTTGATCATTTTTATCTAAGCGAATAGCTATAATCCCACTTCTGCGCACATCTTTAAAACTCTCAGATGACATTTTTTTGGCTGTGCCATTTTTAGTAACTAACATAAGTGAAGAAGAAGCTTTGGCTAAATCTTTCGGCATAGCCAAGATGGAAGTCACTTTTTCTTCAGAAGAAAGAGAAAGAAAATTCATAATGGATTTCCCTTTTGTCGCTCTCTTACCCTCAGGGATATCATACATTTTCATTTGATAAACCTTGCCCAAATTTGTAAAGAAAAGTAAATTGCTATGAGTAGAACCAGAAACAAGCATCGTGACAAAATCTTCTTCTTTGGTTTCAAGATCAATCACCCCTACTCCTCCTCTTTTTTGCGCATGATATTCAGATGGATCTGTACATTTTACATAACCACCTGCAGTTAATACGAGCATCGTTTCTTTTTCTGGAACTAAATCTTCATCAGAAATTTCTTTCACCCCACCTTTTACTATTTTTGTACGACGCTCATCTGCATATTTCTCCCGAACTTCTTTTAATTCTCCAGAAATAATTTTTAATATTTTTTTAGGACTTGATAATAAGTCTTTCATTTCTGCGATAAATTTTTGTTTTAGAGCTAGCTCATCTTCTACAAGTTTTCTCTCAAGTCCTGCAAGTTTTGATAATTTCATTTCCAAAATCGCTGTCGCTTGCAAATCAGAGAATTTAAACTCCTTCATTAAGTTTAATTTCGCAATTTGAGAATTCTTTGAGGCGCGAATAACAGTAATAACACGATCTATTTTATCTAATGCCTTTTTTAAGCCGAGTAATATGTGTTCACGTTCTTGCGCTTTTTTTAAATCATACACACTCCTACGTTTTACTATTTCTTTTCTATGCTCAATAAAATAAGTAAGGATTGATTTAAGTGACAATGTCTGTGGCACACCATCAACCAATGCAACCATATTAAAATTAAAATTTGATTCAAGCTGAGTATTTTTATAAATATAATTTAAAACTTTTTCTGGATGAGCGCTTGGTTTTAAATCAATTACCACTCTAATATCTTTCGTAGATTCATCTCGAAGTCCTTTTATGCCTTCAAGTTTTTTTTCTTGAACTAATTCTGCAATGCTTACTATTAAGTTAGCTTTATTTACTCTGAAAGGTATCGAGGTAATGATAATAGAAAAATTACCATCTTTTTGTTCTACGATTTCTGCTTCTCCCCTACACACCACTCCTCCTCGCCCTGACCCGTAGGCATGAAGAATGTCTTTATATCCATAAGCAATACCACCTGTAGGAAAATCTGGCCCTTTTATAAATTGCATTAAATCTTCTGTTGTTGCATCACTATTTTCTATCAAGTGGATAGTCGCATCTAATACTTCCGCTAAATTATGTGAAGGAATATTCGTCGCCATACCTACAGCGATACCAAGAGTACCATTTAAAAGCAAAGCCGGCACATTTGAGGGAAAAACTATTGGCTCCTTGCGAGTTTGATCATAATTAGGACGAAAATTAACTGTTTCTTTTTCTAAATCACGCAAAAGCTCTCCTGAAATTTTAGACATTTTTGCTTCGGTATATCGCATCGCAGCAGCATTATCGCCATCAATAGAACCAAAGTTTCCTTGCCCTAAAACAAGCGGATAACGATAAGAAAATTCCTGCGCCATTCCAACCATAGAGTCATAAACAGCAGTATCTCCGTGTGGATGATATTTTCCAAGCACATCTCCCACAATTGCCGCAGATTTTCGAAAACGAGCATTTGAACTAAGACCCATTTCATTCATCGCAAATAGAATCCTACGGTGAACAGGTTTTAACCCATCTCGAACATCCGGCAAAGCACGTGAAGTAATAACAGACATTGCATAAGCCAAATAAGATTCTTTCATTTCTGCAACAACATCAACTGGTAAAATTGTATCTATTTGCGTTTTTTCATTTGTAGGTTCTGTTGTTTTTTTTGTCATACCTGTCCGCCTCTGGCGGGAAAATTATTGCCCAGTAATATTATTTTTTAATATAGAAAGTGGTTTTAAATCTTGAATCATTTTTGTTTGAGTGTCTGTATCCGTCAAAGTTGTTCCTAATGAATAAATCCAAAACAAAAATAAAATAACTGCACAGATAATAATAGTAATGTGCAAAATATGTCTTTTGATATGTTCAGGTTGCTTCCTAATGTGATGAATTATTTTTTTCATAACTTTTATATTGGTTGCAAAATAATCACTTCTCCTTCTTTATTATCTAAATCTTTTCTCTTAAGAGTTAATTTATCCACCACTTGTGCTTTTTCTTCTCCTATTTCTTTCAAAAATACTTTTAATGTATTCTCATTATAATCCATTGGAATTATTAATTTCGGCTCAAGTGATGATGCAAGCTTAGCTGCCATTTTTGCATCCAATATCCCTCCTCCTCCGATTGGAATAAAAAGAATATCTGGACTATTTATTGCTTCTCGTGTTTCTTTTGAAAATTCCGGATTTGATAATGCACCAAGAAAAGCAATATTAATGCCATCTAAAGAGAATAAATAAATTGTATTTATATATTTTTTTGATGCGATGAAAGAATCTGACAATACGCCTTTAATAAAAATTTCTTTTATTTCGTAACTTCCTGGTCCATTAATAACAAAAGGTGCTCGTTCTCCATGGCTTAGTTGTAGAACACCATTATAATCAGGATGGTTTGTAGTTACTAAAGCAATATCAGCACCAAAATGCGCAGAAATGCCGGTTTGGGAGCCTTTACTGATAGGATTAAAAGCGAGAACCATCTCCCCTTGCTGTATCTTGAAAAATTGTTTACCGAAATATGTAATTATCATTATTTGCATTATAGCAGAATTTTTGCTAGAATAAAAGTATTAAAAGATGGATTTGGGGTAACCTTTTAACAATTTGTTAAAAAACCTAAACCTTATATCCGCTTTAAGGCGGATTTTTATTATTATGGATAACGAAGAAATAAAAGAAAATTTAGTTTTGGGCTCTATCGTTGACAGAAGCGCAAATAAACCAGAAATTGATTCTCTGGTAGAAGGTCCAGTAATTTTGATAGCAAAATCTTCTGTATATGTAGACTTGGCCCCTTTTGGTGTAGGTATTATTTATGGCCGAGAATTCATCAATGCAAAAGATGTCATAAATAAAATCAATCTAGGTGACATTGTTAAGGCAAAAATTGTTGAAACAGAAAATGAAAATGGTTATACGGAACTTTCTTTAAAAGAAGCTAGGCAAGCTCTTGCTTGGAGTGAAGCTGAGAAAGCCATTAAAACAAAAACAGTTTTAAATCTGGAAGTAAAAGATGCAAACAAGGGAGGCCTTATCTTAGAATGGCAAGGCATACAAGGTTTTCTCCCTGCTTCGCAACTTAAGGCAGATCATTATCCTCGAGTGTTAGATTCAGATAAAGATAAGATATTAAAAGAACTAAAAAAACTTGTTGGGGAACACATTTCTGTAATGATTATTTCCACTCTTCCAAAAGAAGGAAAATTAATCTTTTCTGAAAAAGATAATAACCCTGAAGAGAAGAAAGAAATTCTAAGTAAATACAACATTGGAGACAATTTAGATTGCACTGTTGCAGGAATAGTTGATTTTGGAATATTCCTAAAATTAGAAGACGGATTAGAAGGACTTGTTCATATTTCTGAACTTGATTGGGGATTAGTGGAAGACCCAAGAAATATTTTCAAGGTTGGAGATAAAGTAAAAGCAAAGGTAATAGAAATAAAAGATGGCAAAATATCTCTTTCCGTTAAAGCTCTAAAAGAAAATCCATGGAAAGAATTTGAAGGAAAATTGAAAAAAGGAGATATTATAAAAGGTGTGGTTATTAAATACAATAAACACGGCGCACTCGTATCTATAAAAGAAGGTGTAGCTGGACTAGTACACAATTCTACCTTTCCTTCTGAAACAAAACTTCGCGAAAAATTAGAACTTGGGAAAAATTACAATTTCCAGATCACCCTCTTTGAACCAAAAGACCAAAAGATGACGTTGATATATTTGGAATAAGCAATTAAAATTAAAAAATCCCACTTATGGTGGGATTTTTTAATGAAACTATTTTAAAGTTTTTAAGGCTGAAAAATATCCTTAGTTCTACCATCAATTGAGATTAAAACAGTTTTAATTGTTGGAAATTGTAATAAAGTTTGACCAATCTGAGTTCCTCTCATTGCCATAGAACACGAACCTCCTCCTGATTCTGTAACAGAATTAAAATCTGCTCGTGCTTCCCCGTTTACTACCACAAGGGAATTTAACTTACTCCCAACAGGAATACTTGTAAAATATCCTTTATTTTTTTCTTCTGCCGTAGGACCTTTAAATAGTTCTTCCAAGGCTCTTGTGCCGACACTTGTAGTTTTAGAAATTACTCTTTCTACTGCTGTTACATCATTACACATAAGCTGTTGACTATTGGGAGTACCAAAATAAACTTTGACTATCATGTTTTCCGCTGCTATAGGAGTTACTTCACATTTTTCTTCCCAAACTCGCAAGCATTTATTTTTTACTTCACACCAAGTATAACCAGCTGAACCAATACAACCATGCGCATCTTTATCACCACCAATTAAATTACCATGAGGAACTACGTTAGAGTCAGGTAATCGAGAAGTATTATTTTGCGTTCCTGCGTAATATGTAATACCACCAAGAGCTAAAACAGCAACAATTATGAGAACTATTGCAACTGGAGCAAAACCTTTACTGTTTTTCATAAAATTTATTTTATTTTATTTTCTAATCTTTCGACACGAATTTTTAATCCTTCAATTTCTCTTTCTTGAATTATGTCGGAATGGTTCAAACCGCTCATAGACATTCTGTGTTCGCGAGCTTCTTTGCCATAGTTTTGTATTTCTTTCAATAAAGATTCGCTAACCTTATCGTTCCGATCAAACCTATCAAAAATTTTAGTGAACAATTTATCTTGATTATCAAACTTAGTAAAAACCTTAGCAAAAGACTTCGCCACGAAATCCATCCCTTTTTCGTAGGTAGTGGTATTCACATATTCAGACTTCTTTTTTGGCAAGCTCTTTTTCATAGATCTATGATATCATCACTTCATCTTTAAAAGCAAACAAATTGTCTAATTATAATAAAAAAGAAGCCTTGCTTCCTTTTTTTATGTATTAATAGCTAATGTTAGTGTTATGTTCTCGTCTCCAATATTCTTCATGATAACCACCAAAAGTCTACTTCTTAATACACCCTTACTCTTACGATTTTTGCGCTCGTTTTAAAATCCGAGATTGTAGCTGGTGTAGAAGAAAAAGATTTATTAGGATATAGAAGTCCACTTCTGTCTAATAGAAATTGAGGGCTTGCTTTGCTGCTTGAAGTGTTTAGAACAAAATGTTCGCCTTCTTCGTGAGAATACCAAAACTTATAATTTGGATATACTTTTATAAAATCAGATACAGTCGAATCAAAACCAATACCTTCTTTTGTCTTAAATTCAGGAGAAAAAACACTAATCTCATAGATTTTACTCAAATCAGGAAACATATTGAGAGTTAATAGATTCTTACCTCCCTTATAAACAATAAACTGTTTTTGTGGCATTCCTTCAGGAAAAATGGTTGTTTCTTCTATTGAATATTTTGCCTGTGCTAACAAAGTCGGATCTGGAACTGGTTCCATTACTTGGAATAAACCAACTTGAGTACTAGTTATATATCTCAACGCTAGATCAGATGTTGAATTAGAATTAACAACTGAAGTATTCACAATATTGTTTTGATTTTCTTGCGACTGATAATTATCTTCTTGTGTATTTTCTGGCACAGGGTTATTTGTAGTTCCAAAATAATACGCACCACCACCAATAGCTAAAACTGCCAGTACTGCTACTAAAATCAAAACTGGAGCAAAACCTTTACTGTTTTTCATAAATTTATTAAATTAAAAACTTAATAATAACCTAATAAAAGTATAACATGTGTGAGTTTTTCTATGTGGTTGAATTTTGGGTCACCATCGCTAGATCCTCATCTTTTATTTTATTCATTATAGAAATAACCTGCTCGGCATATTTAGGAATGATAGAAGGTGGATTATAAGCATGAAGAATTCCTTTAGTAGTTTTATCATCGTAATGTTTAGCAGTTTTTGGATTATTTCCTCCTAAATTTTTAGCTACAGTTTCAATAGCGCCATCAATTGACTTAAAACCAATCTTACAAGACCCCCAACCGAAAGGATTATTTTCTACTTTTTTACACTTAAATTTTCCTCCAGTAGATTCTCGCACCGCAATAGCAGGCAATAAACGCCAGTCAAGGTCGTTCTTCTCCGCCTCTTTTACCATTTTCATACCAGTTCCCTCAAGTGGCATATCGTGCAGAGCAAAATAGGCATCAATAGCATCAGCCTTTTGCTGTCGTGCTAGGATGATATCATCCATTTTTTTATCTTCCTTAAGATCAATAACTTGATTAAGAGCTAGAGTTCCTTGGGATTCAGTATTAACTTTTTTGACCAACACATTTTGAGAAGTCTCAATATTATGAATACCAGACATGGAGATTGGCATAATCATAACAGGTAAAAGAACCAGAGACTGTACAAAACGTATTAGATTGTTATTTTTCATATTATAGCGGTATTTGCTCCGCCAACACCTTTACTGTCTCCTTCAGCCAAACTTTGACTTGCTCACTCATAATATCATTACTATAGATAAAAGTCAATAGTTATGCAATATTTTTATTATATGTCAAATCAAAATACCTTGCAAAATAAGCATATAATGAAATATACCTATTGACAAAAAAGACTAAAAATAGCATAGTTAAGGACTTGTGGACAACTTTCAAACCAATTTAAACACTTTCTCAGCAACTTTGTATGCTTCCCCTGCTCCCATTGTCACAAATACGTCTTTTGGACTTAATTTCATCTTTTCTACCTCTTTCTCAGCCTCTATAAAACTATTAAAAGCCATTACTTCTCCACCATGCTTACGTATCGCAAGAGCTAACTTCTCACTTGAAACCTCTGGATCAGGATTTTCACGAGCAAAGTAGATTGGTAAAAGAAAAATATTATCAGCATCATCAAAACAAGTCACAAATTCATCAAAAAGAGCTTTGGTTCGGCTGTAAAGGTGAGGTTGAAATAAAATTGTGATATTTTTTTGACCTCTTGGATATAACTCGCGCAAACCTTGTAAGCTTGCCTTCACTTCCGTCGGATGATGAGCGTAATCGTCATAAATTATAGTTCCCTCTTTTGTCTCCCCCTTTTTCTCCAGTCTGCGCCATGTGCCAGTAAATTCAGCTAGCGCTTTTTGGGCAATTTCCATATTAACACCTAAAAAGTCGGCTACCGCAAGGGCTGCTGCCGCATCCATCCTGTTATGTTGCCCTGGAACCAAAAGCTTAGGAACTTTATCTAAATATTTACTGTAATCAGAAATCACTTTCTCACTCTGCTTTTCAAGCTGTTTAAAAGCACTTTTTATGTCATCTAAATCTTTATAATAATCCAAATGATCTGCCTCAATATTCGTAATGACTAAAATTTTTGGTTTTATATTTAGAAAAGCTCTTTTATATTCGCAAGCCTCCACCACAAAAAAATCACTTTTCCCAACGACTAAATTTGATTTTGATTCTTTAAGTAAAGATCCAACAATTATTGAAGGGTCTAGCTTTGCATCTATCAATATTTTACCAATCATTGCTGTAGTCGTTGTCTTGCCATGAGTGCCAGAAACTGCAATGGTATATTTATTAGCTGTCACTATCCCCAAGATCTCTGGATAACTTAATATTTTAATACCAGAATTTTTTAATTCGGCAAAAAACTTCGGATCATATTGAGCAACCGAGAGTGAATAAATAACTAATTCAATATCTTTTGGAATCAGTTCCATCGCTTGCCCTAATACTATTTTAGCTCCAAGCCTTTGAAGCTCGTCAGTTATCCCGCTTTTAGAAATATCTGATCCATAGACATCTTTCCCTTCCAAAAGCATCATCCGAGCAATAGCTGAAATACCGATCCCCCCAATTCCGACAAAAAATACTTTTTTAATTTTTGATAAATCTAGATTCATTATTAAGTTAATATACCACAAACGTTAAATATGCTAAACTACAAAAATGAAAAAAAGAATGAAAATTGGAATCTTTGATTCAGGTTTAGGCGGGCTTATTATTGCTCGAGTAATACGAGAAACCATGCCGGAATATGATTATGTCTACTTTGGGGATACTAAAAGACTGCCTTATGGCAACAAATCGCATGAAACAGTTTATGAATTCACAAAAAAAGCGGTAGATTATCTTTTTCGAAAAGAAAATTGTGCTATCGTAATAATTGCTTGCAATACAGCCTCCGCGAGAGCCCTACGAGAGTTGCAACAAAAATATTTAGTAAAAAATTTTAAAGACAGAAAAATACTTGGCGTTTTGATTCCAACTGCCGAAGCAGCATCCTTTTATAAAAGAGTGGGGGTGTTGGCCACTTTGGGGACAATAACTTCAAACACATTTATAGTAGAAATAAAAAAGTTAAATAAAAAAACAAAAGTCTTTCAAAATCCTGCGCCGATGCTTGCCCCACTTGTCGATAATGGAGAGGATGCTTTTGCTAAACCATTTATCTTAAAATATTTAAAACCATTGAAAAATAAAAAATTAGATGCTCTTGTTTTGGGTTGTACTCATTATCCAATACTAAAAAAAGAAATAAGAAAAAATATGCCAAGCAATATAAAGATTATTTCTCAGGATGAAATAATCCCCGATAAACTAAAAGAATATTTTAAAGGACACCCAGAAATTACTAATAAATTATCCAAAAACAGAACCATTAAAATATTAGTCACTGATCGAACACAAAGTATAAACACTATGGTAGAAAAATGGTTCGGTAAATCAAAAGTAAACGTTATTTCAGACTCTTCACTATCTTCATAAACTTATCTCCTCTGTCATATTCATTAGAAAAATATTTTCCAAAAGAAGAAAAAGCTGGACTATATAAAATAGTCTCCCCCTTTTTTGCAATAGAAAATGCTCTTTTAACTGTACTAGAAAGACCTTCTTCTTCGTAAACCTCAACTCCTCTTTTTTTAAATTCAAATACTTTTGCGCGAATTAGATCAGTGCCTTTTTCTTTAAATAAAACTACCTTGGAACAAAATTTAGGTATCTCGAGAAGGAGTTTGGACATATCTAAGAATTTTTTATCACCACCAATTATTAAAACTATATTACGTTTCTTTTTATTTCCTAATGCTCGCAATGCTGCAATAGTAGCCTCAGGAGTCGTGGAACTATTGTCATTATAAATCTTTATGCCGTTTATACTGCGTAAAAATTCAAGCCTACCTGACAATGGGGAAAAAGTTGCTAATGCTTTTTTAATTTTCACATCTGAGATGTTTAATAATCTAGCAACCTCAATAGCGAGTTCTGCATTGTATTCATTATGAAGCCCCGGCAGATTGAATTTCAAATCCTTTGGCAATCTTTCTTTAGCAGTGATTATTTTATTTTCTATTTTTTCTTTATTTTCCTTTTGCCATTTTTTAATAAATGGCAATACCTGCCTGCCTATAATCAATACATCACCTTTTTTTTGATATTTAAAAATATTAGCTTTATCCCTGAAATATTTATTCACACTTCCCTTATAATAATTAATATGATCTTCAAAAAAGGTGGTAAAAACAGAAATATTTGGTGAAATTTTACTATCACCAAACCCTTGAAGTTGCCATGAATCTAATTCTAAAACCGCTACCTCTTTATTCTTTACTTGTTTCAAAAGTTGAAGATTAGAAACTCCGCGTACATTACCACCCAAAATTATTTTTTTACCAGCAAATTTTAAAATATGCGCAATCAAATGTGTCACCGAAGATTTTCCACGTGTTCCAGTTACGGCTATTATTGGAATACTGGCAATTTTACAAAAAAGCGATGCGCTCATTTCTATAGGAATATTATGTTTCTTGGCTTCTTTTATATAAATTGAATCAAGTGGCACCCCGGCGGCTTTTAAAACAAAATCACAATTTCTAAAATTTTCTAACTTATGTTTACCTAAAACATATTTTATATTTTTGAATTTTTTTAATTTATTTAAAGATTCTTTTAATTGTTCTTTTGTCTTTAAGTCTGTGACAATTAGTTTCGCCCCATATTCTGCTAAAAACATAGCGTCTCCAACACCACGCCCAAGCAAACCCAAACCCATCACAGTTATCTTCTTATCCTTAAATTTATCCTTGAAAAATTCCTTATAATTATGCATATGCTTTCTTGAGTTCTTCCATATCATCAAAATGGTGTTTCACTCCTTTTATTTCTTGATAGTCCTCATGTCCTTTGCCGGCGCAAAGTATTATGTCCCCCTTTTGGGCTATTTTAACTGCTTCGATTATCGCTTCACGGCGATTGGTAATTGTTTTTACTTTTTTCAAAAGTTCAGGAGATAATCCTTCTTTCATTTGTTCAATAATTTTGTCTGGATCTTCGTTCCTAGGATTGTCTGAAGTAAAAATTGCAATATCAGAAAACGTCGCCCCGATATGTCCCATGATTTTTCTTTTCATGGGATCTCGATTACCACCACAACCAAATACAGAAATTATTTTCCCTTCTTTGGATTTTATTTCTTTTATTGCCATTAAAATTTTCTCTAAAGCATCTGGAGTGTGCGCATAATCCACAATTACTACCACTCCGCTCTTTGATGTAAAATATTCAAATCGCCCACGTGGGGGCTTAATATCTTCTAAAATATTTTTAACTTTATCCATATCAAAACCTAAGAGTTCACTCGCGCTCCATACTGAGAGTAGATTATAAGCATTAAACTTGCCAAGAAGTTTTGAACTAACTTTTATCCCATTAAAATTTAAAACTAAACCAGAAAAATCAAGTTTGGAAATTTCTCCATGAAAATCCTCTCCGCCCTTGAAGCCATAAGACACTCTCCCTGTTTTTATTTCTTCCAACATTTTTTCTCCATATTCATCGTCTGTATTAGAAAGAGCAAAAGCATGAAGCGGAAGCATTTTAAAGAATTTCTTTTTCGCTCCAAAATAATTCTCAATATTTTTATGATAATCTAAATGATCATGCGTCAGATTTGTGAAAATTCCTCCAGTAAAATTTATTCCCGCTACCCGATTTTGATCTAAAGCATGCGAACTCACTTCCATAAATACATATTCGCACCCTTTTTCTGCCATTTTATTTAATAATTTATATAAATTTATAGGGTCAGGTGTTGTTCCTGGAGAGGGTCTGCCTTCTTTAGCAAAAACAACTTCTCCATTTATTATATTTTCTACAGTACTAATAAGGCCAGCTTTATAACCAAGACCTATCGCTATCTTATAAAGAAGCGTAGCTGTCGTCGTCTTGCCATTTGTCCCCGTCACACCGACAATTTTGATTTTTTTTGAAGGATTGCCATAGAAATGCATCCCTGCCAATAATGCAATCCCCCGCCTTTTGAGTTTCAAATTTTTAACTATGTTTTGCATTTGGTTTTACTAAATTTTCTTGTTCTACCTTTTTAAATCGTTCAATCTCCTTTCCGTCCAATATAATATTTTCTAAAAACATATGCTTGGGCCGAGCCCAAATACCTCCATCTTCTAAATGCATATAAATAACTAAATGTTCTTGATTTTCACTATGCAAAGCCTCAAAAAGAACTCTGACCCTTGTCCCCTTATAGTGTTCATAAATTCCTCCAATTTCTAAACTTTTCATTTCTTGAATTTTTTTAATTGGTATTTAACTTTTTTTATTTTCTCTTGGAATAATCTTATAATTTTTATTTATATATAAAAGATCACTCATAACTTTACGGATAGATGTAAGTTGTAATTCTCGCATCTCAGGACTCACATTTTCATCTTTTATAGTTTCTTCAAAAAAACGTAGAATACTTGTAAGCGTTGTCGCATAATCTCCAGCTTCTAAATGAAAAACTAGACTCTTGTGATCAGAAGCTTGCTCTAATTCTAGAGAGTACGTATTGTTTGATCCATCTTTTATAAGTAAATATTTAGAAATATTAACGTTGTATGATTGATTTGCCATGATTTTCTATCTAATTATATATTAGACTCTTTATTTTCTATGTGTATAACTTTTATTTAATAAATAAATTTTAACCAACTAATGATTTCCTATGTTGTGGTGCATTAATCATTCCACACTTCTTCCATTTATATACTTCACCAGTAATTGGATTAATGGCTCCACACGGGCACGGATCATTTCGGCCAATATTTATTTCTGTTTTAACATTTTTTGTATCTGAAAATTCTTTTAATTCTTCCTGGCTTGTAACCAAGGTTTGTTTTGGTGCATTTTCTTCTGCTTTTATATTTATAACATTATCGGTGTTTATATTGTTTATAAGTGAGAAGACTTGCTCCTTAAAAGCTACTTCCATTTCCTTAAACATAGCGAGGCCGTCTTTTTTATATTCCACGATAGGTTCCCGTTGCCCATAAGCTCGCAAATTCACCGACGAACGCAAATAATCCATCGCTTCCAAATGTTCCATCCAAAGCGTATCATTTACATAAAAAGCAATCCTTCTAACAGTTTCAAAAAATGCCTCATCACCAAGTTTTTTTCTTTTCTCCTCTAAAACTTTATTAAAGCCCTCTCTGATTATTGCGATATCATTAAGTAAAGTTTCAATTTCTGCCCTATCTGCTCGCAACATTTTTTGGCGTCTTTCGTAAATTATCTTGCGTTGATGATTCATTACATCGTCATATTCAAGAGTATTTTTTCTAGCATCAAAATGAAAACCTTCAATTTTTGCCTGGGCTCCTTCTAACGTCTTACTAATAAAACGATTTTCTATAGGTTGATCTTCTGATATACTAAAACGTCCCATCATTGTTTTGATTTTTTCAGAACCAAAAACCCTCATCAAATCATCATCTAACGAAACATAAAACTGTGTCGCTCCCGGGTCGCCTTGTCTCCCTGCACGCCCCCTTAGCTGGTTATCGATTCTCCTTGCTTCATGCCTCTCTGTCCCTAAGACGAAAAGTCCCCCAACACTTTTAACAAATTCATATTCTTCTTTAACTAAAGGATTACCTCCGAGTTTTATATCTATTCCACGTCCAGCCATATTTGTAGCAATAGTCACCGCACCTCGGCGACCCGCTTGCGCAATTATCTCGCCTTCTTTTTCATGATTCTTAGCATTTAGAATTGTATGTTGCACACCTTCTTGTTTAAGATACACAGAAAGAAGTTCATTTTTTTCAATGGATATAGTACCAATCAAAACTGGAGTCCCTTTTGAATTTAATTCTTTTACTTTTTTGGCAATAGCTTGAAATTTCCCTTTTTCTGTTTGAAAAATTAAATCACTATGATCAATACGAATGACAGGCCTATTTGTCGGAATTACAATAACATCAAGCCCATAAACTTTTAAAAATTCTTCAGCAGAAGTCGCTGCTGTCCCCGTCATACCAGAAAGCTTTTTATAAAATCTAAAATAATTTTGAAAAGTAATAGAACCAGACGAGCGGGTTTCTTTTTCAATTTTTACTCCCTCTTTTGCTTCTATCGCTTGATGAATACCCTCACTCCAACGCCGACCCGGCTGAAGACGCCCAGTAAAAGGATCCACAATGATCACTTCACCTTCTTTTACAACATAATCTTTATCCCGTTCAAAAATAGCTTGCGCTTTTACTGCTGTTTCTAAATGATGTACATATTTTATACCCTTTTCTGTGTAAATATTGGGAATACCTAAAAGTTGTTCGGCTTTAGTAATACCAACATCGGTCAAGGATATCGCTTTTAACTTTTCATCCACTTCGTAATCTTGATCACGCTTGAGTTGTTTTGCGATGTTGAAAAATTTAATATAAAAATCTTCCGAATCCCCCGAAGCTGAAGAAATAATAAGAGGGGTACGAGCTTCATCTATTAAGATAGAATCCACTTCATCAACAATTGCAAAATTGTGACCTCTTTGCACGAGATCATTTATATTCGTAGCTAGATTATCTCGTAAATAATCAAAACCATATTCATGATTTGTTCCATAAGTTATATCTGCCGCATAAGCTTCCCTGCGGGAACATGGTTTCAAAAAATCATAAACAATTTTGAATTCTCCAACTCGGTCTCGCTCTAAGTCCTCTTCTTTATGTGTAGCATCATAAAGATAAGAAACATTTTGTGAATTAATAACTCCAACACTTAATCCTAAAAAATTATAAACTTGACCCATCAATACTGCACCTATCCTAGAGAGATAATCATTAACTGTTACGATGTGAACCCCCTCTCTCGTAAGTGCATTTAAATATGCTGGAAGAACTGCCACAAAAGTTTTTCCTTCTCCAGTTTTCATCTCAGCAATTTTACCTTCATGTAATGCCAAACCTCCAATAATTTGGACATCAAAAAGACGTTTATTGTCTACTCTCCTCATCGCCTCTCGAACAAGAGCAAAAGCTTCTGGTAATATTTCATTTAGGGTTTCAATCTTATTGCTAGACTTATTTAATCTGTCCTTAAATTCTAATGTTTTTTTAGGAAAATCATCGTCTGCTAATTTTGAAATATCTGCCTCTAAAGCATTGATTTTAGATACTATTTTTTCACTATTTTTAATAAATTTAGAGCTTTCATCTCCAAATATCTTACTGTATAAACTCATAAACATATATTAGCATAACCCCGCACCAGAACGAAGTTCGGTACGGGGCAAGAAACAAAAAACTTCCGACTTTCGACGGAAGTTTTTTAGAAAAACTAAAAGAAACTATGCTCGCTTCTTTCCCTTTTTTGCTGCTTTCTTTTTTGCTGCCATAATATTTTTAAATTAAATTATTAAATTAGTTTGCAATAAACCGACCGAAAATATTTATTGCTTCGAACTACTTTAATTATCTCGCATATTAAAACATAATACAATGGTTTTTTAACAAAACTGTGGATAACTCCCACACTTACTTTCGTATTGATTTTTAATTCTGCTAATAAAATAATTCTAAAAAATAATTTTACAAAAAAATAAAAAACATCGTGATGAATTTATTGAAAAATCAGAATAATACAAAAGTAAGTGTGGGAGATAACTTTTTAAATAAAAAAATTATTTTCATTTGAAGCGGGTGATGGCTAACCTCCAACATATGTGCCTATGTGAGTGCGATCACCCGCTACAGATAAAAATAATTCTACAAATAAATTATATCATGAAACATTCTCTAGTATATATTCCACTACGCTATGCATTTGAGCACCTACAGATTCGCAAACCTGAGAAAAATGTGAGTCTGGTTTTAAATCAGGCATTCCGTCTATCTGCAGAAGATAAACCTTGCCACGAGGATTTAAAACAAAATCTAATTTCAAATAATGATTATTGCCAATATTTTTATGTAAACTTTTTGCCGAAATAGAAAGTTTTTCTTTTTCTTCTGAAGAAAAACTACCAAAAGAATTACCTAATGGAAAAGTATAAATATCTTCATTGCGAAAACCAGACACAGAATGCACCGAAGCTACCTTGCCCGCAATGAATTCTTCCACTAAAATACTCTTATTGTGTTTTACCCCGTCCTCTATGCTATCGACTAGTTCGGGAAAGGTCTTTACTAAATGGATGCCCATATTCTCATCTTCTGTAAAAGATTTTACAATCCAAGGTGAAGAAAATTTCTCAAAAACTTCTTTGGCTTTTTTAATTGAGTATCTTTCACGCGGTCCATCAAAATCTTTTTGATAAAGAGGTAAAATTACAGACCGAGGCATCTGTACACCAGATTTTTTTAGGTGTTCACGTAAAGGATCTTTATTATTTTCTAAAGAAAAAGAACTGCCACCTACATTTGGAATAGCTAAACTATCAAGAATATTTGAAAAACTAGGATGTGTTGTGTTCCAAACTACATCAATTTTATTTACTAAATCACTTGTATTAATAGGTACACCACCCAAATGCCAAATATAATCCTTATCCACTAAAATATCTATAACTTTATATTTATCTGATAATTTTTCAGAAATATATGAAATAATCTCTCCACCTTTTTTCAAAGAATGAGCATAATGTTTCCCTGTTCCACCCCGCAATATCCCAACTCTTTTTTTACTTTTAGTCTCTACCATAAATAAATTATATCACAAACGAAAAAATACCAAGGGTTCCCCTTGGTATTTTTTATTGCTGTACTTTGTTTTGTTTCGTTCTTATATTAACTTTTTTATTTTCATGTCTTTCCATGTTCGTCAGATTATTTTAATTTTAAACAAAATCCGCTTGTTTTAGTTTGTTACGGACAAACATTGTGTCGTCAATTGAGCGACACAATACCGACTCAATATATCCAATCTCTCCGAGATCAGTTTTCGTTTTGAGACGAGAAACTTTCAGCCTAAGGCTGAAGGACGTTTTTCAAATTGAATTATTCCACGACCAGCTTCCGCTAGCCGTGCCTTGTTACGACTTAGTCCCTGTCACCGAGTTTACCTTAGGACCCGCTTATGCGGATACTTCGGGTACTCCCGGCTCCCTTGACTTGACGGGCGGTGAGTACAAGACTTGAGAACGTATTCACCGCAGTTTAGCTGACCTGCGATTACTAGCAA